>ENA-ORSJ01000196-ORSJ01000196.1-human-gut-metagenome-genome-assembly--contig:-NODE-196-length-69923-cov-3.734571_pt1 | contig 69923 bp, 63 predicted proteins | sample MGYA00242191_ERZ509158 | MGnify/ENA primary metagenome ERZ509158 (study PRJEB26280, sample SAMEA2338623) | human gut metagenome | biome: human gut; feature: human-associated habitat; material: faeces...
GCGTCAGGGATTGCTTACCGGCATATTTTTCATAGGCTGTTTCACCGCACGTTTTCTTATCGAATACATCAAGAACCCGCAAGAGGCATTTGAAATGGGAATGGTTCTCAATATGGGTCAAATTCTGAGCATACCGTTCATCATTGCCGGAATAATCCTCGTTGTCCGCGCAATGAAGCGTCCACGCGTTCCAATCGTTTATAAAAATGAGTTCGCCCCGGAAGACAAGAAGAAAAAATAACACACTATGGAAGGACTGAGCGCATTACTCCACCAATACAACATCAGCCCGGAAAATATCGCCACCCCTCAACGTCTGGCGATAATCGCTACTGTATGCGTAATCTGCATTATCGCATACTTCATAATGAAGAAAATCATTATCCCGGTGCTGAAGCGTATGGTGAGCGCCACATCCGCCAAATGGGACGACCACCTGCTCAACGACAAGGTGCTTAGAGTGGTGTGCTATCTTGTCCCAATGATTCTGCTCTATATATTCCTTCCGATTGCTTTCACCGACAAGCCTGTCGCGCTCATTCTCATCGACAAGCTCTGCAAAGTGGCGATAATCGCCGTATGCATCAAATTGGTCAATGCGTTCATATCGTCGTTCTACCATATATCCAACGACTACGACCTGATGCGCAACCGACCGCTGAAAGTGTTCTACCAAATGCTGAAAGTGATTGTGATTGCCGTCGGACTAATTCTGATAATCAGCATAATAATCGACAAACGGCTCGACATACTGCTCACCGGACTCGGAGCTTCGGCGGCAGTGCTGATGCTTGTGTTCAAGGACACGATTATGGGATTGGTCGCGGGCGTGCAAATCAACGCTTACGACACCCTGCGTCCCGGCGACTGGATAATAATGGAAAAATACGGAGCGAACGGCGAAGTGATGGAAGTGACTCTGAATCTCGTGAAAGTGCTTAACTGGGACAATTCCATCGTCACCATACCGTCATTCCTGTTTATCAGCGAATCATTCCGCAATATGCGGAAGATGCGCGAGTCGAAAGCCCGCCGGATGAACGAGAAAATCCTCATCGACATCAATACCATACACTTTTGCGACAGCGAGGAGGAAAAACGGTTGCAAAAGCTCGTTCCGGAAGAGTTTTCCAAGGCAATAGGCGGCGGACGGCTCACCAACCTTCACTATTTCCGATATTTCGTCGAGACCTATCTGCGCAACCACCCGGAAGTGACGCCCCTGCCCCACCTGATGGTGCGCCAGCAACCGTCGGAAAACCACGGTATGCCGATTGAGATCTATTGCTTCACCACCCGCACGGCGTGGGTCGATTTCGAGCATTTCAAGGCAGAAGTAATGGAATATGCCTACGCATCACTGCCGCAATTCGGGTTACGCGCATACCAGTCGCCCGCCGGCACCGACCTCTCCCTCCTCACAAATTAACGCCCACAGGCCTGCCGCTGGCTGTATAGCTTGCGGTTATCTCGTGCTGTCAACCCATCGAGGTTGGCATCTGCTGCGGTGTGCGGATGGGCTGTGCTGGTGAGACTGATGGCTTTGCCGGGACTGCTTCTGTCACGGTGCGTCGGATGATCTGTGTGGTGCGGGTGCCAGCCGCATAGCGGCTGCGTATAGTGAACATACGGCCCCAGCCGTAGGACAGGCGGCGCCACTGACTCGGCTTCATAGATGCCGCGCATCGTGGCGTAGCTCTGTGCGGGTATCCCACACCTACCAATATTCCCTTTACCCTCATCACTCAACTCTAAACTCTCAACACTCAACTCTCATCACTCAACTCTCATCACTCAACATTCCACCGATTATTTTTTGTAACTTTGCAGATTATTACGAAGTAACAGAATGGCTGCCGACAAAAGCATCATAATAAAGGGAGCGAGGGTAAACAATCTTAAAAACATAGATGTAGAAATACCCCGCAATAAGTTCATAGTGATAACCGGACTTTCAGGCTCGGGAAAGTCATCGCTGGCGTTCGACACTCTCTATGCCGAAGGGCAACGGCGGTATGTGGAAAGCCTGTCGTCCTACGCACGGCAATTCTTGGGAAAGATGCAGAAACCGGAATGCGACTACATCAAAGGGCTGCCGCCGGCAATAGCCATAGAGCAGAAAGTGAGCACACGCAACCCACGAAGCACAGTAGGCACTTCGACTGAAATCTACGACTACCTGCGGCTGCTTTTCGCCCGCATCGGCAAGACATATTCCCCGGTTTCCGGCAAATTGGTGAAAAAACATACGGTGGAGGACGTAATCTCCACGATGGCATCGTATCCGGAAGGGACACGGATGGCGATACTCTCGGAAATCAACATCCCCGAAGGACGCGACACGAAAGCACAACTCGACATCTACCGCCACGAGGGATTCTCGCGCATCGAAAGCGACGGCAAATTTCTGCAAATCGACGAGCTTATCAGCAAAGAAAACTGCACGCTTCCCGACAACTGCCACCTGCTCATCGACCGCATAGCGTTCAGCAACGAGCAGGACACCATAAGCCGAATCACAGATTCTATTGAAACGGCTTTCTACGAAGGCGACGGACAATGCACTGTGAAAGTATGGATTGACGGCACTGTGCGCCAGCACGATTTCTCGAAACGTTTCGAGGAAGACGGAATAACATTCACCGAGCCGACCGAACAGATGTTCAACTTCAACAATCCCTACGGAGCATGCCCTAAATGCGAGGGATTCGGCAAGATATTAGGAATAGACGAGGATTTGGTTATACCAAACAAAGCTCTGTCGATTTATGATGATGCCGTGGTGTGCTGGCGCGGAGAAAAAATGAGCGAATGGAAAAACGCGTTCATACACGCAGCCGCACCTCTCGGTTTTCCTATACACCGCCCATACTATCAACTGGCAGAATCCGAGAAACGCCTGCTGTGGCACGGCAACCAAAGCGTCTACGGCATCGACAGCTTCTTCAAGATGGTTGAAGAGAATCTGTATAAGATACAGTACCGTGTGATGCTCGCGCGCTACCGCGGGAAGACCAACTGTCCGGAATGCAACGGCAGCCGGTTGCGCAAAGACGCACTTTATGTAAAAATCGGAGGATTGAACATAGGGGAAATCGTACGGATGCCAGTGTCGGAACTACGGGAATGGTTCAGAAACCTGCAATTGTCAGAGACCGACACAATCATAGCAAAACGATTGCTGACCGAAATACGCAACCGTTTGGATTTTCTTTGCGACGTCGGGCTGGAATACCTGACACTTGACAGGTTGTCTTCATCGCTGTCGGGCGGCGAAAGCCAGCGCATCAACCTTGCGACATCGTTGGGCAGCAGCCTTGTAGGCTCAATCTACATACTCGACGAGCCGAGCATCGGACTGCACTCGCGCGACACCGAAAAACTGATACGCATACTCCGCAAATTGCAACAAATAGGCAATACGGTTGTAGTCGTGGAACACGACGAGGAGATAATCCGCGCCGCCGACTACATCATCGACATCGGTCCGGAAGCCGGACGGTTGGGCGGTAAAGTAATCTATCAAGGCGATGTTGCCAACCTGAAAAGAGCCACCGACAGCTATACCGTGAAATACCTCACGGGTGAAATGAAGATACCTGTGCCCCATCCACGCCATAAATGGCGCAACTACATAGAAGTGAAAGGCGCGGCGCAGAACAACCTGAAAGGTATCGACGTAAAATTTCCGTTAGGCATAATGACAGTGGTAACCGGTGTCAGCGGCTCAGGGAAATCGACATTGGTGCGCGACATCCTTTACAAAGCCCTTTTGCGCCATCTCGGAGAAGCGGGCGAGCAGCCCGGAGCCTACGCCGGACTCACAGGTGACCTCAGCCTCATAGGTGCTGTGGAATTCATTGACCAAAACCCGATAGGCAAATCGACAAGAAGCAACGCAGCAACATATCTGAAAGCGTTCGACGAGATACGCCGCCTTTATGCAGACCAACAAGCGGCAAAGCAAATGGGATTCAATGCCGGATATTTCTCGTTCAACTCCGAAGGAGGACGCTGCGAAGAGTGCAAAGGGGAAGGCACGATAACCATAGAGATGCAATTCATGGCCGACATCACCCTACCCTGCGAAAGCTGCCACGGCAAACGCTACAAACAGGAGGTGCTCGACATCGAATACCGCGGAAAAAACATCAACGATGTGCTTAATATGACAATCAATCAGGCCATCGAATTTTTCAGCGAGACAAAAGGCTCTACGGAAGCAAAGATTGTGAAACGTCTGAAACCGTTGCAGGACGTGGGACTTGGATATATCAAGCTCGGACAATCATCGTCAACGTTATCTGGCGGAGAAAACCAGCGCATAAAACTCGCTTATTTTCTAAGTCAGGAAAAACAAGTGCCAACGCTTTTCATCTTCGATGAGCCTACAACAGGTCTGCATTTCCACGACATCAACACCCTGCTCGCATCGTTCGGGCGGCTTATTGCCAAAGGGCATACATTAGTCATCATAGAACATAATATGGATGTGATAAAAAGCGCCGACTACGTAATCGATATGGGACCGGAAGGAGGAAAAGAAGGAGGGAACGTCGTATGCTGCGGCACTCCGGAAGAAATAGCCGCCTGTCCGCAAAGCTATACAGGCAAATTCCTCAAAGAAAAATTGAATCAATAAAAAACGAACAGATATGGACAATCTTTCATTCTTAGGCATAATACCGGCACGCTACGCTTCATCACGCTTTCCCGGAAAACCGTTAGCCATGATAGGCGACAAGCCGATGATTCAACGCGTATATGAGCAGGCAAAGAAAGTATTGGCCGACGTTTATGTCGCAACCGATGACAACCGCATATATGATGCTGTCGAGTCTTTTGGCGGAAAAGCCGTAATGACAAGCGACAAGCACCGCAGCGGAACAGACCGCTGCTACGAGGCATACTGCAATGTAAGCTCAAAAGCCGATGTAGTAATCAACATACAAGGCGACGAGCCGTTCATCCACGAGGAACAGATATGCGAGATAATGGAATGCTTCGACGACCCCGCTACACAAATTGCCACATTGGTACGAAAATTCGATCCGTCACAAGGATTCGACGCTCTCAACGACTGCACAAAGCCAAAAGTGGCAATCGACAACAACCGCAATGCCTTGTATTTCTCACGGTCGGTGATTCCATTCGTAAGAAACGCTGAAAAAAAGGATTGGCCATCGGAAACGGCATTTTATATGCACGTCGGGATGTATGCCTACAAAGCAGCTGTTCTTGCCGAAATAACAAAACTGCCACAATCATCATTGGAAATAGCAGAATCTCTCGAACAGTTGCGCTGGCTGCAAAACGGCTACAAAATTAAAACCGGGCTGACCGACAAACCGACCATCGGCATCGACACGCCCACCGACCTTGAGAAAGCGATACGCTATCTTTCGGAAATCTAAATTTCAAAAGTGATACCTATCGTAGGCAGGAGAGTTCCGCTTTCCTGCCGGATAGTTTTCATCACATACCGGTCTGGATTTTGCGGGTCTATTTGTCCTGTGCTCATCAATATATCTTGCTGACGGAGCTTGCTTTTCGTCACATTTTGTAAATCTATGTAGAATCCGAGCATACATTTCTTAAAATAAAAAGATTTATCGACGCGTATATCAAGCTGTCCGTACGGCGACAGACGCATAGTGTTGTAGCGGCTATAATCGTAATAGGGTCTTCCTTGCGCATCCCATGCCGCAATAAGCGAAGATTTGCCGGCATCGTACGGCGTATACGGTGCACCGCCTATACAGCTCACTTTTGCTCCGACACTCCAATTCTTAGGGAAATTATAAGTTCCGCTCGCATTGAATATGAAGCGGTTGTCCCAAGCCGACGCCACATAAGCCGACGACTTGTCATTACGGTACTCGCTTTTGAATACCGTAAAAGAAGCCGCGACGTTGAATTTTCCGGTAACGACCCATTTCATCATCAATTCCGCTCCGTATGCACGTCCTTCTGCCGTAGAGACAAGCGGTTCGTTACCAATCACACCATAGTCGTTGCCTTTGCACATTAATGGTATGCCGTCATTGACAGACAACGGAATATTGCCGTATTTCTTAAAGAATCCCTCAGCGGACAATTGCAAACTGCTGTTTACCTGATAAGAAATACCGGCTCCGGCTTGGTCTGAACGCATATATTCCAGGCCCTTATTGGCAAGTTGCCCGGAATCCTTGAATCCTAATGCCGTATATGGCGGCAATTGGTAGTAACGGCCTATATTCGCGCTTAAATAAATGTCACCGGCAACACGCCACGACAGAGCCAAGCGAGGAGAGAGCTGCTTGTAAAGATGCTGCATACCTTTGGAAAAATTGCAGGCATCGCCGCGTATGCCCAACGATGCTGAAAGACGGCCGGTTTCGTAAGAGGCCGTGCCGAAGAATCCCCACCGCACCATATCAAGCGATGTGCGATAGTCATATGTATGTCCCGCATCGGTAAAGACCTTTTGAAAAGAAGTGTTGTCGTATTGTGAATAATCCAAATTCACTCCAGCATTGATTTTCCATTTGCCTGTCATATAAAGATTCTCAAAACGCAATTTCGTTTCCTGCTCAGTAGAACGCAATCTCAGAGAGAGGTTTTCAGGAGAGCTTTCGTCATTGCCGCGATATTTTGTGTTCTTATTCTGCAAAAAGCTATGACTTGCTACCACAGTCTGCACATTGTTACCGGCATAATGCTTGTAAACGCCGCCAACGGTAAACATATTTTGTTGAATCTTCGGTAAATAGCTAAGAATATATTCGGCATCCTCGCCTTCTTCATCCGTGTTGAGCTTCATATCGTCTATTCCTCCCAATCCCAGTATGGTCAACTCATGATGCTTGTCGAAACGTGTCTTTATCTTGAACTGCGCATCAGTAAAAGTAGGAAGAAAAGGCAACCCTAACACTTTAAACAGAAATTGCAGATAAGATTGCCGCACAGAAACAAGATAAGAAGTCTTTTCCCCTATGTGTCCGTTTGCTGCCAACGACACATTAGAATACCCCAAAGTCGCCTTTACGGAATTACGGTCCATATATCCGTCGCGCAAACGGAAATCGAGCACCGAGCTTAAAGCATTACCTTTGCCAGCGGGGAAAGCACCGGTATAAAAATCCACTTCCCTTATGAGGTCCGCATCGATTATGCCTACCGGTCCTCCGGAAGCGCCCTCCGTACTGAAATGGTTGACAATAGGGATTTCAATGCCGTCTATATAAAACCGGTTTTCCGACGGTCCTCCGCCACGGACAATCAAATCGTTGCGGTAGCCTATCGGAGAAAAAGCCACTCCCGGATACGATTGCACGATACGCGAAATGTCACGGTTTGCTCCCGGCGATTTTTCAATTTCCTGCAATCCGATTGTGTATCTTCCGGTCGGAGATTCCGCCACCCGGCGGAACGGGGAAACTGTCACATTCACTTCCTGCAATTCCATAGAGCTGCTTTCCAACTCCGCATCAACAGTTATGTCGTTTGTAGATAATATATATTCAGGAGTGACAAGAGTCTTATAACCCAGCAACGAGATTTGCAGGCTATAAATGCCCGGTTTGACATCCTTGATTAAAAAATGTCCGGTAGAATCGGCATAACAGCCTTTGTCAGTGCCATATATTTGCACGAGGGCATAGGGCAACGGCACTTGCTGCCGCCTGTCGGTGACAATTCCTTTTATGGAATGGCTTGACTGGGCATAAGTTACTGGCACTGAAAAAATCAGCAATAAAAATATCCGCAGGAAGTATTTCATAATAAAAAACGGACAAAGCCGCACAATAAATGCGGCTTCGTCCTGCATAACTGGTTTTATTATTTTGCTTTTGCCTCAACATCCGGGGCAATGAGCTTATAGCCTTTACCGTGGATGTTGATAATCTCGATTGACGGGTCTTCTTTAAGATGCTTACGCAACTTGGTGATATAAACGTCCATACTGCGGGCATTAAAGTAGTTGTCATCAATCCAGATAGTCTTCAACGCGAAGTTACGTTCAAGTATCTCGTTGACATGGGCGCAAAGCAGGCTGAGCAGCTCGGATTCCTTTGTAGTCAGCTTCGTAATCTTATCATCAATCATCAGCACCTGCTTCTGAGTGTCGAAAGTGAAACGGCCGATTTTATACATCGTGATTTCCTTGCCTTTTTTGCCTTTCACGCGGCGCAGAATAGCTTCGATTCTGAATACCAGCTCTTCCATGCTGAACGGTTTGGTGATATAGTCGTCGGCACCGATTTTGAAACCTTCAAGAATATCCTCCTTGAGCGACTTCGCCGTAAGGAATATAATAGGAACCTCGCTGTTTACGGTACGCACCTCCTGAGCAAGGGCGAATCCGTCTTTCTTAGGCATCATCACATCGAACACGCACAAGTCATATTTGCCTTTCAGGAATGCCTTATAACCTGCTTCGCCGTCAGGGAACAAGTCGGCATTATAACCTTTCGCCTGAAGATACTCTCTCAGCAACATACCGAGATTCTCGTCGTCTTCACATAACAGGATACGCAATCTTTCTTCCATAGTCTTAATTATTAGTTGGTAATGTTATTATAAATTTCGAACCTTTATTGATTTCGCTTTCAGCGCGTATGTCGCCTTTCAGCTCCGTCACCATCTTGTGGACATAGGCAAGCCCTAACCCGAAACCTTTCACGTCATGACGGTTTCCGGTAGAAACACGGTAGAACTTCTCGAATATTTTCTTCAAATCGTCTTTCTTCATCCCGATACCGTTGTCCTTTATCGTTATCTCGATGCGGTTATTTGGCAAGTTGCGCGTAGCTACATTCAATTCCAACGGACAATCGTCGCGGCGGTATTTCACAGCATTGTCGAGCAGATTGAATATTACGTTGGTGAAATGCATCTCGTCGACGTTGACAATCGGGTCTTCCGCATCGAGCGTAGCGTTGATGCACCCGCCGTATTTTTCCACTTTCAGCTTAAACGTATTCACAATATTAGCGATTACGTTGTTGGCATCCACTTCCTGCAATTTCAGCGTGGCCTTCTGACGGTCGAACATCGACATCTGCAACACTTTCTCCACTTGGAAACGCAAACGCTTCGTCTCGTCGTTGATGACGGTCGATATATGCTGCATCATTGTCGGGCTCTTCCTCACAGAATCATCATTCAGCATCTGGGCGGCAAGCGATATGGTAGAAATCGGGGTTTTGAACTCGTGTGTCATATTGTTGATGAAGTCATTCTTCATCTCCGACAATTTCTTCTGCCTGAATGCCAATATAATGGTCCATAAGAAGATAATCAACAATATCAATGTAAAGGCGAACGCCGGAATCATAAACTTTATCGACGAGAAAATATATTTATCCTTATCAGGAAAATACACATTCAGATAATGCCGTCTCGAATCCGGGTCATTAGAAAACAAAGCCTGCGTAAGAATCGCGTTCTTGTCGGTCGACTCGTCGTATTTATCCGACTTATAGACTATATTTCCGTTACGGTCTATAATCGCATACTCGAACGGCAGGACGATGCCGTTGTTCTCCAATTCAATCTTCAGATAAGATTTCACAGTCGCAGAATCGGCGCGTTCGGTTATCGGACGGTCACTCGACTGGTTGAGAATCGACAGAATCACCTCATTCAGCAATCCTTTCTGATACAGATATTGCTCCTTCAGTGCCTTTTGATAGGAAGAAAACTTATCTTTAGTTATACCGCTATTATTCCGCAGCTCGTTAAGATTATAGTTTTCAAGGCCATGGAGTGGAGAAGGAGGAGTGTCGAATATGTCAGGCTCCATGAGCATCATATCCTCCTCCAAATATTTTTTAGTCTCGTTCTGCTCCAGCGCAGTTGCAAGCGCGTAAAGGCTGCGCTTCGCACCTTCGGTAAAATGCTGTTCACGCATCTTTATCATCTCCTCCATATACATAACCTGCACATAAAGAAGCCCGGCGAAAGTCAGCGCCATCACAATCGTTAAAACCCAAATAGTCGATTTCTTCATTTTTTCAAATCACATATTGGCATCATCAAGCACCGGCCTGACAATTATTCACGGAGCAAATATAAGGAAGAATTCTTAAAATACGGCGTCAAATTAAGTAAATTTTCTTGATTTACTTAAAATTTACAATCATACACATATTTTAAGCACACAACCCACGTTGATAGCAACACAATCATGCGACTAAGGCTTCCGAATCCGGATTATTGTTATCCGCTAAAAATGCGGACATCAATAAATCCGGATAAAACAAAACGGTCGGGCACATAGCTCTGAACTATATGCCTGACCGTTAGCTATTGAATCTATCAACTAATAGTTGCGGGCAAAAATCACACGGCGTGCCGACGGCTTGCCAGTGAAGATACAAGTTCCCGGTGTCTCGTCGAATCCGAACGGTATGCAGCGCAAAGTGGCCTTCGTCTCCTCTTTCACGCGCAATTCGGTTTCCGTCGTGCCGTCCCAATGCGCCAACACGAAACCGCCTTCCTCGATTTTCTCCTTGAACTCATCGTAGGAGTTGACCTCCACGATATGCGAGTTGCGGAAATCCAAGGCTTTCTTATAGATGTTATCCTGAATATCCTCAAGCAGTTTTGCCACATAATCCGCGATTCCGTCGAGCGAAGCCTCATGCTTCTCAAGAGTGTCACGGCGCATTACCTCTACCGTATTGTTCTCCAAATCGCGCGAACCGATAACCAAACGCACCGGCACACCTTTCAGCTCATAGTCGGCAAACTTGAATCCCGGACGCTTGTTGTCGGCATCATCATATTTTACGCTTATTCCTTTAGCTTTCATCTCGGCAACAATCGGAGCGACTCTTTCCGATACCGCCGCCAACTGCTCCGCGCTCTTGTAGACCGGAACGATGACCACCTGAATAGGAGCCAAATGCGGAGGAAGCACAAGACCGTTGTCGTCAGAATGCGTCATAATCAACGCTCCCATCAAGCGGGTGGAAACGCCCCAAGAAGTAGCCCACACGTATTCCAACTGATTTTCCTTGTTGATGAACTTCACGTCGAAAGCCTTCGCGAAATTCTGTCCCAAAAAGTGGGAAGTGCCCGACTGTAAAGCCTTGCCGTCCTGCATCATCGCCTCGATGGTAAACGTTTCGAGTGCGCCGGCAAACCGTTCGTTAGCCGACTTCACACCCTTGATTACAGGCACTGCCATATATTTCTCGGCGAAATCGGCATACACGTCAAGCATCTTGCGTGCCTCAACCATAGCCTCTTCCTTTGTTGCATGGGCGGTATGCCCCTCCTGCCAAAGGAACTCGGCCGTACGAAGGAACATGCGGGTGCGCATCTCCCAGCGGAACACATTGGCCCATTGGTTGCACAATATAGGAAGGTCGCGGTAAGAATGTATCCAGTTCTTATATGTATTCCAGATTATAGTCTCTGATGTAGGACGGATGATAAGCTCTTCCTCCAGTTTTGCCGCCGGATCGACAACTACCCCGCTGCCGTCCTCTGCATTCTTCAAACGGTAATGAGTCACAACGGCACATTCCTTAGCGAAGCCTTCCACATGTTCAGCTTCCCTGCTCAGGAATGATTTCGGAATAAGCAACGGAAAATAAGCGTTGACGTGGCCTGTATCCTTGAACATTTGGTCCAACTGATGCTGCATCTTTTCCCAAATAGCGTATCCGTACGGCTTGATGACCATACATCCCCTTACTGCCGACTGTTCGGCAAGATCCGCCTTCACGACAAGATCATTATACCACTGCGAGTAGTTCTCGCTGCGTTTCGTTAAGTCTTTAAGCTCTTTTGCCATTGCGTTATTGTTAAATTTTCTGCAAATATAGTGAAAGGTGAGCGTAAAGTTTCAAACTTGTTTGAAAAACTTTACCGAACCGCAGCCTATATTATCTAAATATAGTGAAAGTCGAGTGCAGAGACAAACGAAAACGGAGTTTTCAGGTTTGGCTATGCCGAGACGCAGCCGCAGCCACCACCTCGTCTTGAGGGTGATGTGCCGTGATGCCACCCTAATATGTCAATTTTCCTTCGGAAGCGAGACCGATGAGCGTCTTTCCCGGCACGAGATATATTTCCAGACGGCGGTTGCGCTGACGGTTGGATATGGAATTATTTAAAAATAACGGCTCCGACGCGCCCATGGCATACGGAATGATATAGTCGGTATCGGTAGCGTTGCTCTCGAACCAGTCCAAAACGGCAAGGACGCGGCTGCTTGTCAAAGCGTCGGTATAAGCCGCCGTGCCGGTATCGTCACTGTGCATCACAAGCATCATCCTGTGCATGTCGGGCACTCTCAGGAACTGGGCGAACGAGCGCAATTGTTTCCCGGCCTTAGGGGCAAGCACGGTGTCATTCGGACTGAACAAATCATCGCACTGTATGGTAGCTATCACGACCTCTCCCCCACGCATAGTCTCGACATTGTAGCCAGCAGCAACAAGTTTACGAGCCTGCACAAGCTGGTAAGCCTTCACTACTTCTTTCACATCGTCTGGCACTACCGGCACGGACAGATTTTCATCCAAAGTCAGCTCATACAACTGCTCCAATGTGTAATCCTGCTGCACTGCAGTCTTCCTTGATTTTCTTTTAGGGGCATCCTCCTTTTGGTTTTGTAGCGAATCTGCAGGCTCTTTCCGATCTTTATTGCCTTTAAAAAAATTCTTAACGGCATTTATGCCCCTCTGAAAAACATTGTCCTGAGCCATCGCCACGTTAGCGGGAGCCAACAACACAGCAGTCAGAACAACGCATATATATTTGATTTGTCTCATTATTTACAAATTAATACTATCTTCATACTCTAATTCCAACCTGACAACCTTGCGCAACACCTCATCATCGCCGAAGCAGCGTACACCTCTCCTTTTCAACGTTTTTCCGACAAATCCCAGCAATTCATCCTCGCTAAAATCGTCATCACCGTCGAGATTGTCGAGATTGAAAAATCCTTTTTGCTCATAAAAATCGAAAATGGCGTCGATTGCCGACAAAATGTCTTTCCGCCCACAAACGGAATTATCGCCAAGCCCCGACAATATGAAATCGACCGCTTTGTTCTCGTCATAATATGCACTTTCCGACAACTCTTCCATTTTCTACTTTATATCGTGCTAAATTATAAAAAATTAAAGGCAGCGGCAAAAGCCACAACAGTAAGTTTGAAATTTTAGCAATCTTTAGTTTAATTGAGACGACACCATACCCTCCGGCAAATCCATTACGATTTTACGTTCCGACTCGTCGATTTCCATAATCAAATCATCAGCCACAGGTACATACACATCAGTGCCATCGCAATCCACAACAAACAACACATTGGCGGTAGAATCATCCACATCGACAATACTGCCGATTCGCCCGTCCACAGTATCGTATATGTCAAATCCTACCAAATAATCGCAATACACCTCCTCTTCTTCCTTATACTCAGACCTCAGCACATAAATTTCCTTGTTCGAGAATCGTTTGGCCGCATTCTCGTCATCCACGCCGTCAATCGACACAAGCACCGTACCATATCCCTTTTGCCGCAAACCTGTAACAAAGAAAGGGACATAAATTCCGTCCATACAGCATATCAAAGTGGAAAAACGGCATAAATCGTCAGCCAAGAAACCGACCTCGGCCGAAATCTCGCCTTTCACGCCATGAGGCTTCTTGAACTGTCCGATAGCGATTATTTCGTTTTCACGAATCATAAGCCGGAGCTATTTGCGTTTTTTGTTTTTCTTCCCGCCCCCGTTTTGCTGCGTCAGTTCCTTGAAATCAGGCAAATGGCATACCGCTGGGTCAAGCTGAATCCTACCGTGCGAATAAAATGCCAAGTCCTTAAAGATTTTCTCATCATCCACACCGTCCTTATTGACGGCAAGAAGCTGCTTCTTCATATGGCCTGCCAGCATCATCACCAATTGGCCACGCTCCTCGCCCTCCGGCATATCCGCTGCTATGTCTATCAACTTTTCAAGAATCTTGCCATAATGACGGAAACGCATAGGGGTGAGCCTGTAAGGAATCGGCTCCGGCTTCGAATGCAGGTTCTCCGGCTTTATGACCTCACAAGGATAATCAATGTCAAGCTTGAAATCAGACATTATCGCAATCTGATTCCAAAGCATCTTATTGAAATCGTCGACATCTTTCTGATTGGAGAAAAGATTACTCATAATGTCGACTATCGCATATGCGCACCTTGTGCGCTCTTCCCTGTCGGGGATAGTCATGCAGTAATCGACCATCTGCTGCACGTTCCTGCCATATTCAGGCAGCACCAGTTTTTCTCTCTGTGTATTGTAATCCAACATAATTCCTTTTTATAAAATATTTTTCTTAGGCGTAGTAGCTTGGAACTTCTTCAAATATTTAGGAGTGGAATAAGCTACGTCGATGAAATCTTTCTCGCGGAATGCTTTCTCCGACAATGCTATCATATCCACAGCGTTAAGCTGCACACCATATATGAATTCCGCATTAGGATGCTTTATCACCTCGCGCACTTTGTCTGCGCCGTTACCCATAAACAGCATCTTATGCTTTTCGAGCAAATCGTGGAACGAATCGCCGTCGATTATCATCGGCTGCGGAGACAAAATCTCATTCAAAGCCAAATCATATACTCCGGTAAACACTTCCATACGGCGCGCGTCAATCATCGGAACGAACAACTCATCCTCGCCGACAAACCGTGAAAACATAACGGCAACACTCAGTATCTTCAACGTATCCACGCCTATCAGCGGCAAGCCCAGACCGAAACAAAGACCTTTCGCTTCAGAAAGCCCTATTCGCAGACCGGTGTATGAACCGGGTCCTATGCTGACGGCTACCGCGTCAAGCTTTATTTCGCACTGCTTGGCATAGTCCAACGCGTCTTTCACATACCCGCCAAGCACAGCCGCATGGTTACGCCCTTTATAGTCGGCATTGCTGAATTTCATCTCGCCATCCTGTGAAAGGCATACGGAACATACGTCGGTAGCTGTCTCTATATTTAATATCGCCGCCATAGTCAAAACAAATCTGATTATTGCGTGCAAAATTACAAAAATCTCCGCATTAACGCCCAATACCCTCAAGTTTGTTTACCAAGTTTGTTTACCAACCCGAATGCGGATGTCCCTCATGAAATGTCTCAACAGAACAATTCCAAACAAGTTTGATTGTTCTGCTCTCGATTTTCACTATCTTTGCGCCAAATATGAACACACTGCTCACCATAATCCATGGCCTTGCAATCGGCATCTTGGTTTCGGCTCCTATGGGGCCGATAGGCATGCTGTGCATACAGCGCACCCTTAATAAAGGGAGAAGGTCAGGACTATATACAGGCATAGGGGCAGCCTTGTCGGATTTCATATATGCCCTTCTGGCAGGGCTCGGAATGTCGATAATCATCGACTTTGTGGAAGATAATGAAGCGCAATTGCAGCTCGTCGGCAGCATCGTGCTTTTAGGATTCGGCATCTACATAGCGAGAAAAAACCCGGCAAAAGTGCTGAAAGCGCGGAGGAGAAGCAAGCAGAAGAAAGATTCGATGCAGGATATGCTGACAGGCTTCCTGTTCACATTCTCCAACCCGCTCATCCTGTTCCTCATAATCGGATTATACGCGCGGTTCAATTTCCCGGCCGCCGATTTCACGTGGGCCGACTATCTCTGCGGATTTCTCTCAATCATAATCGGAGCATTGGCTTGGTGGTTCACAATCACATATTTCGTCAACAAAGTGAGAGGCCATTTCAACGTGAGAAGCATGTGGCTCATCAACATAATCATAGGCAGCCTTATCTGCCTTATGTCGGTAATAGGGTTTATAATGTCGTTAATGGATTTGCTATGAAAACTAAACGGATAAGCATCCCGCTCATAGAAAAACTTGACAATATGGGCATTGCTGAAGTGGGAGAAACGCTTTATACAGAAGCTCCGAAATTCGCCATCAACAGCGTGAACTGGAAAGAGCAATACCCCTACCACCCCATAACGGCATTTGCAGCCGCCCACAGCCGGGAATATATTTATGTGGATTTCTTCACACGCTGCAACTACCTGCGCGCCGTGAACTACAAGAACAATTCGCCGGTAAGTCAGGACAGTTGCGTGGAATTTTTCCTGCAAGTGCCGGGAAGCGACGAATATTGGAACTTTGAATTCAACTGCATAGGCACTGTCAATGCCTCGCACCGCAAAGCGCGTAACAATCCCCACCGGCTGACCGACGATGAAATATCCTTGATAAAACGCTACGCCTCGTGTGGCACCAGTCCGTTCCAAGAATTGGAAGGGCTGTTCAACTGGTCGCTCACAATCGGTATCCCTTTCAGCCTTATCGGAATAGAGAATCCTGAATTTCCAGTCGAGATAAAAGGCAACTTCTACAAATGCGCCTCGGCAACGAGCATGCCCCACTATCTTAGCTGGGCACCGATAAAAACCGAGAAGCCCGACTTCCACCGCCCGGAATTCTTCGGAAAAATCGTGCTGGAATAATAGTTTAGAGTGGAAATAAGCCCTACAAATTATTGGTGTCCTCCAAAAAATCAGGGGGATAGTTGCATTGTGTTCATTCAAATAGGCTTAATATGCCTCTGCGTGAAGCGGGCTTGACTTTGGGGATAATAGAGCCTCGTGGAGGTTGCGTTTGTGGCACAGTCGCTTCAAGCTCGACCTCCACGAGGCCGATGCTTTTGATGCGTTACCCACGGCCAAGGCCGTGGGTAACGCATCAAAAGCCCCCACGGGGCTGGCATTGCCGGTAAATTGCAACATATTTATGCCTACCCAAACCATATTTTAGCGGACACCAATAATAAATAAAAAAAGCCTGTGACTCAACAAAATCACAGGCTTTCTTTTTTATATTCCCCTGAAAGGTCAGCGTACTGCTACCTTTACGGATTTGCCGGCCGCGCGGACAATATAGAGACCGCTTGCCAAATCAATCTGCGAACCGTCGCCTACGGTCTGCGCCTTCACCAGACGGCCGTCGACAGAATAGACCTCGGCAACGCCGCTGAATCCGTCAACCTTGACAGCACCTGCCACGCCATATACGCTGACAGCATCGCCGTCCAAGCCTGCAACTCCGCCATTCTCACGCTCTTTGCCACTGAACGAAACTGTAATTGGCATTTCTGTGTCCTTTGAAGGATAAGCCGGATACCAAATCACATCAATCTTCAAATCCAACGTCTCGCCTTCAAAAGGTATCTTCGTAGATATATTCACATCGGCCCAAATATACCCTTCAGCAAGCGATAAATCCTCGACAGAACCAGTAACATCTATTTTGCCGTCTCCGTTATCATCGGTGAAAGTCACATTCGGGACAACAATGTCGCCCAACGGTAGCGGTATAATATCAAGTTTGAAATCGGCAAGCACCAATTCATAGACATTGCTTTTGTCCTGCTCCGTTAGAGAGATTGACACAGGCATTCCGCTTGTAATTGGAGTTTCTTCCATCGCAATGTCCACTGTACCGTCGAACCATCTTACATCGCCTTTCGCTTTCATCGGACCTTGCGCCGACACGGCGAACACGCTCAAAGCACATAATAATAAAGTGTAAAATTTCTTCATACTCAATCTATTTTAAATTAATTCTATTATTCCAAAATCGGGGCAAAGATACTGCAAGATATAATAACGTTCAGCTTACTTAACAATCTTTATGATTCGCCACAGACATAAGAATGCCAATAACGCGGAGCAAGCAATCGCGGCAACCATTAGCCCGGCATCGACTAAAAGCACCACGGCCACAGAAGCAACAAAGGCAGCGGCAGTCAACGCCGTAGCCGACAACGATATAGAAAAACGGTATTTCCGGAAATACACAATCCCTACGATTATGCAATAAAGGAAATACCACACTATATTGGAAACGCCCAATCCTGTCAGCCCCCAATAATGATAAAATAGCACATTAAGAATGAAGCCGAATACCGCACTGGCCGTCTCCATCGTCAAATACGTTCTTCCGTCGCCTTTGGCAAGCACCACAAACGCCATGCACCACGAATATGCCCGGAAGAAAGTGCCCACGACAGCCCAAGAGATATAATGCACAATCACATTGAACTCTCCCGAATAGAGAACCGACGCCATAAACTCCCTCAGCAGCACGAACAAGGCTACAATCGGCATCAATACCAACACCGATATGTTGATTTCTTGCGACACGAACACACGCATACGCATACGGCTGCCGTGGACGCGTGCCAACCGGGGATAATATTCCATACCTATCGCCGTGAATATCAACCCCACGTATTTATTGACCAACGTGTATCCCGCCTGAAAGAACCCGACCTCAGCCGTACCGGCAGTGCGGTTGAGATAGACGGAGAACGCGTAGGAGAACAACGTCGTGATGAATCCGCTTAACGTGAGGAAGATGCCCAGCTTCACAAATTCTTTTCCTTCCGTGAAAGCCTCTTTAGCCGAGAGCCTTACACGTTCATAATCCTTATGGCGGAAAATCCACGTGAAAAGCAGCAGCATAGCCTGATATACGACAATCGATGTGACAATGCTGTCAATCCCCCAGAAATAGAACAACGGGATGGAGACAACAAGTCCTGCCGCGACACCCCACACAGAAGCGTAGGCAAGGCGGCGCAACGACGAGACTCCCTGCAAAATAGTCTGCTCGCCGTTTACCAGACCGTAGAACATCAGTACGCAAGAAAGCAATATGAAATCCCACGTTCTGGAATACGAACCGAATGTGAAATCGCTCAACAGAGGGGCAATTGCAATCATCACCGCCGCGCCGAATATGCTTACGAACCACGACCACCGCTTTATGACGGCAATCACCCTGCCCAAGCGCAACACGTCGCGCGACTCGGCGGCAACAGCCACATCGCGCACGGCACTGTTGCGGATGCCCAGCGACGTAATCGAGGAGACCATCTCGGCGGCATTGTTGAAGAGCGAGAACAAACCGATTCCGGCAGGACCAATCCACACGGCCACGAGTTTGGTTCGGACGATTGCACACAGAATGTTGGCGACCTGCACGCCGCCAAACAGGCCCATCGCCTTCACGATGGTGCGCGATATGCCACCTCCCCGCTTCACGTCAGATAATCATTTCATAAATATTATAGGCCACTCCCCGGGCTCCCAACCCTGTCTTCGTCTCTATAAGATTAGCATTAAGATACAATCCGTCATTTTCATTCGACGTGCCGAAATCGAAACAGGATTTTCCTTTGTATTCCTCTGTAATCAGATGATAGAATAAATAATTCATCGCGCCTATAGCAAATCCTGTCTCATCAGCCGACGAATATTGCGCATGCACCCAGTCACCATCCTCATACATCACCGCACCGGCAACCATACGGCCGTCCAACGACGCGGAATAAAGCCTTATGTTTTCCGGGAAATGACTGTGCAACAACTCTATTTCCGGCAACGAATGCACCGGCTTCGCGCCATAGCGGTTATCAAGATTTGCCGTGATTATCCGCCAAAAAGCCGGATAATCCTCAGAAGGTTCGATTATCACGCCATTTTGCAATGCTTTTGCCACATTGCGCTTCGTGCGCCTGTCGAAAGGAATATCCTTGCCCGACATTACAGTTGACGACATATTAGTGACCAAAATGCGGGCATTATGACGGAACAGGGCATACAAATCCTCCTCGGCAGGATATTTATGGTATATATGCGGAATTGCCTTATAAACAAGGCGCTTTATGCCACAATCACGGAGAAACTCCATCATCGCACCGAAAACATCAAGCATCGTGTTGGCATTGAAATGCTTAAGCGGCATGAGCCATCCTCCGAAAGTAAGGCCTTGGTGCGAATAGAGTGTGTCGCCCGACAAATTGGCCGGGAGCAGAGCCAGCAGCCTGCCGCCGTCAAAAGCCATCAGCGAGAAGTCGCTGAAACGGTCGGAATGGTAGTCCATGTAATCACGGTAATGCAGGAATGTGGCATTTTTCGACAAAGCTACAAAACCGTCCCATAAAGGCTTGTCCGCCGGAGCATATCGTCTGATAGTAATCATCACAACCTTATTTTTTCTTCAACCATTGTTCAGGATTAAGTTTCTCGCGCTCCTTACGTATCTCGAAATGCAACAGGGCGCGGTTCTCGTCGTCGATGTCGGTAAACACTTTGCCGAGCGTCTGTCCCGCCTCCACCTTGTCGCCGGTCTTTACGCTTATGTCGGCAAGCCCGGCATATATGGTCAGATAATTTCCGTGCCGGAGCATGATAATGTTATTATAGCCCGGCTGGCGGAATATCGCAGACACTTTCCCGGAGAACACGGCACGCGCCTCCGCCCCTTGGGCTGCCTCAATGTCGACTCCCGGATTGTCGGTCTCCACATAGCGCAATTCCGGATGTTTCTGCCGTCCGAAACCGCGGATTATGCGGCATTCGCCGGTCACAGGATAAGGCAACTTGCCCTTATTGCCCGCGAAGCTGCCGGAAAGCTTGAATTCCTCGTTATCCATCGTGTAACGCTCTTTCTTCTTCTCTTCTTCACGCTTCCTTGCCTCCTCGCGCTCCTTGGCAATCTTCTCCTCCTGCTCGCGCAATTCTTTCTGACGCTTCTCTATATCCTTTTGCCGCTTCTTCAATTCCTCCTTGCGCTTTTTCTCGGCCTGCTTCTGCTCCTCTTTGCGCAATTTCTCCAATTCCTTAGCCTGCTCTTCCTGCTCCTTGCGTATGCGTTCTTCCTCGGCCTTGCGCGCCTCTTCCGCCTTACGCGCTTTCTCGGCTTCCTCAGCCTTGCGCTTCTCGGCCTCGGCTCTCGCACGCTCGGCCGCTATGCGCTCCTGCTCGGCGATAAGGCGTTCCAGTTGCTCGTCCAGCGCGCGCGCTTCCGCCTCTTTCTCACGCAACACTTGCTGCAACTCCGCACCTTCCTCCTTCAGCGAAGCCACTATGCGGGACTGCTCCATACGTTTCTTCTCAAGGCTCAGCCTTGTGGCGTTTATAGTGTCGGCGGCCTTCCGCTTTTCATCCTGCAACGCTTCCAACTGACGTTTCTCCTCCTCCAAGCGGGCAACCACCTTGCGTATTTCCTCCGTCTGATGTTCACGCCAGCGGGAAAACTCCTTCAGATAACGCATACGCCTGTATGCCTGATGGAATGATTCGGAAGAGAAAAGAAACATCAGGCTATTGCCGGAAGAACGATGGCTACGCATCTTTTTTATCGCCGTAAGGTAATTGTCGCGCAACTTGGCAAGCAAAGAATCGTTACGGGCAATTTCCCGGTTAACCACTGTGATTTTAATATTAATCTCGGCAATCTGCTTGTTCAACGAAGCAATGTCTTCCTGATAGCCCTTTATGTCGGCCGCGATACGGTCGAGCGCGCGCAACGAGCGGCGCGTGTTCGATTTATTTTGGTCAAGTTTTTTAGACGTTTCTGATATTTCCTTTTGCATCGACTGCTTCTGCCGTTCAATGTCTTTTACAGAAGGAGTCTGAGCCAAAGAACAGAAGAAAGCCCCTATCAAAAAACAACATATAACTTTTTTCATCTTCCGCATAATACTATTGCTGTGAAATCAATTTCATTATGTCGCTGAAAGCATACCGCCGCGCGCCGGAAGGCACCGTGACAGAATCCGAAACGCCATTATCCCATTTCACAGACTTATAATTCAACTCAAAAAAAGCATTGGCTCCGGCCAACGGTATATCCGACTTAACGGAAGTCGCAATCCTGCCATTTTCCGTAACCTTGAATCCGCTGAAATTCACAGAATAAGCCGCGCCGTTACTTTTTAGCGACATATTGAAATGCCTTATATTATATCCGTCCATATCAAAGCCGTACTCCATCACTTCCGGCTGCCGCTTCGGCAATATGGAATATCCGCCATCCTCATCGGGCACGGCTTCAAAATCATCGCGGTTTTCTTCGCAAAGCGCCCCGCCGCCTATCAGGAACGGATAAGAGAGCAACAGGCTCTGCAAAGCTGGCACATCAAGATAGTCGCCCAATACGTTACCGACATATTCTTTCATATACGCCTTGTGATACTTATCGACGACAGTCACGGTATCGCCCTCAAAATAAATCTTGCCCATCTCGATTCCAAGAATAGGGCGGATGGAGATAGAAACAGACTTGTCCTTGATCATACGCACAACCACGGCACTTTTCAAGCTGCTTCCCATCCCTACTGTCATATTTCCAGAAATAATAACATCAGTCCACTCAGGACTGCCTGCTATAATCTCACTAATATCCGGAATATCAGATTTTTCTGAAACAGCGCTTGTCTCCTCCGATTCTTCATAGAAATCATCCATAGATACCGCTTTGTTAGAGCGGCAAGAGACCATGACAGAAACCAATCCGGCAAACAGCAATAATCTGACAACAGAAATCCTACTCATAGAAATACGTCTTATTTTCAACCTTGCGTTTCAACAATTCCGATTCAGGATTCAAATCCAAGGCTTTTTTCCATTCACGGAGAGCCCCTTCCGGGTCACCGTTCATAAAAAGGATGTCGCCATAGTGCTCGAACATCTCTGCCGACGGGTCATCATCGCCATTTTCCGACATAGCACGCTCGATATATTCCAAAGCCTGCTTGTAATCGCGCTTCAGGAAACAAATCCAAGCGTACGTGTCGAGAAACGAGACATTTTCAGGGTCGGCGTCCACCGCTATCTTCGACATCCGCTCCGCCTTTTCCAAATCTCCCCCAGCTATGCAAAGCGAATAAGAATAATTGTTAAGGGCCAGATAATTATTAGGCGACAATTCTATCGCCTTTTCATAATAGCCGAAAGCCGACTGTGTGTCTCCGAGTTTATTATATACTTCCGCCATACCGGAATATATGTCCGACTCATTGACAATATGCACATCCTTGTTCTTTTCCAAAAGAAGCTGATAGGTAGCAAGGCTTTTTTCGTAATCTTCCGACTGGAAATATGCCGTCGCCATTATCTGGTATACCGACAGCTCATCGGGATTATACGACAATGCCTTATCCCCCGCTTCCACCGCTTTTTGCGGCTCATCGACATATATATAAAGCCACATAAGCCGTTCCCAGCTCTTCACATCGGTAGGATTGATGTCCAATGCATAGGAAAGTTGCTCGGCCGCTTCTTTATAATCGCGCTTGAACGTAAGGTAATCGCAATAGAGTTTCAATATGTCGCCCTCATGCGGATGCTGTCCGATGACCACCTTAAACATATTATCGACACGCGCGGAGGAATCGTTTTCCTCTATGCACTGGCGGATGTAATTGGTAAGTATCCTTATTTTCACATCCACATCAAGATTCTTGTTTACAATCGCCGAATTGATTTCCCTCTCATAGTTCAGGGAATCCCCCTTATTGCTATAGACATTAGCCTTTGAAAGATACACATATCCGTTGTCAGGCTCTATTTTCTGTGCCTTGTCATAATACACCATAGCACTGTCGGCATCCGCAAGCTGCATGAACACATCCCCCATAAGCATATTATACGAAAAATTGCGCGGGGCATCTTTCAACAGCGAGCGTCCTTCGGAAAGAGCGGCCGCAGTGTCATTAAGAGCCAGCATATATCCTATCTTACGCACCGAAATCGCACTCGAACGCCCTTCGGAACGCTCAAGCGAATCGTAAGCCGCTATGGCTTTCTGCAACTCGCCCTTACCGGCATATCCGTCGGCAAGCAACGGATAGACCTGCACTTTGCCCGGGTCAATGCTCAAAAGCTTCTCCCACACGGCAATGGCCTCATCCTTTTTTCCTGCCTGATTGCACACAAGGGCATACAGATAATTCTCATAAAAATCTTCAGGATGACTGTCAAAATGCGACTTCATCAAGCGCAACCCTTCCTCCACTTTCGTAGCTTGCTGATTATCGAACATCAACAAGGCATAGCCATAATAATAAGCAATTATGGAGTTGCCGGGGTCAAGCTCGTATGCACGCTGTATCAAATCGTAGAACGAGGCATTGTCGCCTTCCACCCTCTTCACCAACGCTTCCATATACAGCACTTCCGCCTTTCTCACATCCGAAGCGGAATCCGTTGTCTTCCTGCCCGGATAAGCAGGCATCACCATTGCGGCAAGAAACGAAGCCACAAATATATACTTTAAAACTGTCTGCATTTTTTCACCGCTATTTCATTCCCGTATGCCCGAAACCTCCAGTGCTGCGTCCGCTTTCCGAAAGACTGCCAGACAATTCCCACTCAACCGTAGAATGCCGCGCCACGACCATCTGGCATATACGCTCTCCATGGTTGACAACAAACGGCTCGGAAGACAGGTTAACCAATATCACACATATCTCGCCACGGTAGTCGGCATCGATAGTCCCCGGAGAATTGAGAACTGTTATTCCTTTTTTCAACGCCAGCCCACTACGCGGACGTATCTGGCACTCATAACCTTCCGGCAGCTCCATAAACAGTCCGGTAGGAATCAGTTTGCGCTCAAGCGGCTGCAATGTGACAGGCGACGGCAAATTCGCCCTCACATCCATTCCCGCAGAGAAAAGAGTGCTATATTGTGGCAATTCATTATCCGATTTATTGATTATTTTGACTTTAACTCTATCCATAATCTTTCAAATTCAAATATTTCTGCGAAAATAACTAAACTATACTTAAACCGCATAGCGGTTAAACAAATTTAACCACTATGCGGCATTTACATTCAGTTGCCATACGGTCACCCCCTCTGGTAGAGGTAACGCTTAATCGACCTTTTAGGAGTCTTTTCGAATTCTTCCGTATAAATTTTCACCCCGGCCACCTGTGAATAGGAAGGCAATTCCTGATTCAGATTGACGATGTTATCATTCATAATTCTCTCAATATCGGCATTTCCAAGCGACTGCTGCCGCGCCAATTCAAAATCAGGATACACAAGAGCGACGATTTTGCCATCATCAGAAACCACAATCGACTCGCAGACGTAAGGCATATTATTGAGTTTCTGCTCGATTTCTTCCGGATATATGTTCTGCCCTGAAGGTCCGAGAATCATATTCTTGTTGCGGCCGCGTATATAAATGAACCCGTCACTGTCCATACAACATAAGTCGCCGGTATAAAGCCAGCCTCCGCGCAATGACTCTTTCGTGGCTTCGTCATTTTTATAATAACCGAGCATCACATTATCACCCTTCACTTTCAATTCCCCGGCCACATTCTCAGGATCGGCAGATTCCACCACCGCCGTAATGCCATCGACCACCTTTCCGCACGAGCCCATACGGTTTTCCTCATGCCCGGCATACGAAATGAGCGGCGCACACTCCGTCATGCCATAGCCTACTGTATATGGGAACTCTATACGTCGCAGGAACTTCTCCACATCCTTATTCAAAGCCGCACCGCCAATGATAATCTCATTAAGATTACCTCCGAATGTCTCATTGAGTTTAGCCTTTATCTTTCCAAGAAGATGGTCGTTGACAAAAGGCATAGTCATCAGCAGCTTCATATAAGGTTTCTCCAGCAGCGGGAACACCTTTGTCTTTATGATTTTCTCAAGAATCAACGGGACAGTAACTATCAACCGTGGCTTGACTTTAGCAAAAGCCTCGATTATTATCTTCGGGGAAGGTATGCGTGTAAGGAAATATATATGGCATCCTTTCGAGAACGGATGCATCATCTCAATCACTAATCCAAGCATATGGGCAAGCGGAAGCATACATATCAAGCCGTCGCCCGGACCAAGGAAAGTAAGCTTATCGAGAGCAAAATTGATGTTCGACTCTATCGCCCGGTAAGGAATCATCACCCCTTTCGAAAAGCCCGTAGAGCCCGACGTGTAGCTCAACACAGCCAACGAATCCCTGTCGAACTCACCATATACGACATCCTCTTTGGTGAACCGTTCCGGATAGCGGTTGCCGAACAGAGCGTTCAGAGTCTTACGCGCCTCCGTTATAGCCTCGTCGCGCGACAAAAGCAAACTATAATCGGCTATATTAAAAACCCCTTCGATATAGGGCATATTGTCGGCATCAAGATTTTCCCAAATAGAGCTGTCGGCAAAAAGCAATTTAGCCTCCGAATGGTTGATTATATGCAACATATTATCAGGCTTGAACTCATGGAGAATAGGCACAGCCACAGCCCCATAAGTCAATACAGCCAAAAACGCAACCGACCACTGCGTACCATTCTTGCCACAAATGGCAATCTTGTCACCCCTGACTATGCCAGCTTTATCAAACAACAGATGCAATTTTGCTATTTTCCGTGCCACATCCCTATATTGCAGGGAAATACCATTAAAATCGGTCATAGCCAACTCTTCCCAATTTTTCCGTATTGCACGCTCTATTATCTTATTTATATGCTGTCCCATAGTCGTAAGTTTTTAATTAATTCCACACTTTACTATATAAACACACCACAAGGGTATATTTGTTCACACGCCAAGACGATTAACCGCCATTCTAAGCTCTGTAAGCCTTTCAAGCAAGCCTCCAATCTTTTCAAGAGGAAGCATATTGGCACCGTCAGATTTAGCGACAGAAGGATTCTGATGCGTTTCCATGAACAAGCCGTCGGCACCGGCCGCAATGCCACATCGCGCAAGCGTCTCTATCAAGTGCGGAAGCCCTCCTGTCACACCCGCAGTCTGATTGGGCTGCTGGAGCGAATGCGTCACATCGAGTATCACCGGCGCATAATGCCTCATAACCGGAAATCCACGAAAATCCACAATCAAATCCTGATAACCAAACGTAGTGCCACGCTCCGTTATCGCGACATCATCATTACCGGCATCCCTCACTTTCTGAACGGCAAACTGCATAGCCTCCGGCGACAGGAACTGCCCTTTCTTGATATTCACCATCTTACCGGTCTTTGCCGCAGCTACAAGCAAGTCCGTCTGACGACACAAAAACGCAGGAATCTGGAGCACATCCACATATTCAGCCGCCATCGCAGCCTCTTCCGGTGTATGTATGTCTGTGACAACAGGAATATTGAATGTATCCTTTACTTTTTTCAATATCTCCAACGCCTTTATGTCGCCGATTCCGGTAAACGAATCAATGCGTGAACGGTTAGCCTTGCGGTAGCTGCCTTTGAACACGTATGGGATATCCAGCTTCTTGGCTATTTCCAAAACATGTCCCGCAATATCCATAGCCATATCTTCACCCTCTATCACGCAAGGGCCGGCAAGGAGAAAGAAATTACCTGTTTTTGACGATTTGAGTTGTTCTATCATATTACAATTGATTTATAGCATGTATGGCAGCACAGGCAAACACGCCGGCCGTCTCTGTCCGCAAGCGGCTTTCGCCTAAACTTACAGGAATGAATCCGGCACTTATAGCCGACCTTATCTCGTCCTTGCTGAAATCGCCCTCCGGCCCTATCATAACAAGCACGTCACCGCCTTTATTGTATTCTTTCACGAAATCGCGTCTTTCTATCTCACGGTCGCAATATGCGATGAAACGTTGCCCGGAAAACGCCTTATTTATCACTTCATTAACAGGCGTCAATCCGTCTATCGCAGGCAACACCGTTTTCAACGACTGTTTCATCGCTGAAACGGCTATCTTATGCAAGCGTTCCGTCTTAAGAACTTTCCTTTCAGAATAACGGCAAGCTATCGGGATTATACGGTCAACCCCCATCTCCACAACTTTCTCGACCATCCATTCCAGCCGGTCGATGTTCTTTGTAGGAGCAATGGCCACGGTTATCCCACAGCCCCAATGCGACGGAATATACCGCTTGCTGACAATATTCACTGCACACCGTTTGGCATTCGCTTCACTCAACTCACAGACAAACAGATTTCCATTCCCGTCGACAATCTCGATTTCCGAGCCTTCAGCCAATCGAAGGACACGGACGCAATGCTTCGCCTCATCTTCCGGCAAAACGCCTGTCACTTCAATATCAGGAGCAAAGAACCTGTGCATAATCAAGCTTATTTGCGTTTATCTTTGAAAACTAAAGCAAACAGAACTGCGACAACCAAAGCGTAAGCCGAGAAAATAAGCCAAGATGTCTGCCAGCCGTCAGTCTGCGGGACAGCAGAATTGAAATCAACAAACCGGTTGATTACAGCCTGCGCGCTAAGCGTACCCACAGTAGCGCCGATTCCGTTTGTCATGATGACAAACAACCCTTGCGCGCTGGAACGCACGCTTATGTCTGTCTCCTTGTCGACAAACAGCGACCCCGACACATTAAAGAAATCAAAGGCAACGCCATACACAATCATCGAAAGGACAAACATCCATACTCCAGCACCCGGATCTCCGAACCCGAACAAACCGAACCTCAGAACCCATGCGACCATGGCTATCAGCATCACCCGCTTTATCCCGTAACGGCTCAAGACAAAAGGTATCAAAAGAATGCACAAAGCCTCGGAAATCTGGGATAAGGAAATCAGTATGTTGGCATGCTGCACCCCGAATGTATCGGCATACTCCGGTATTGCCTCGAAACTGGTTATATAAGGATTGGCGAAGCCATTCGTTATCTGTAACGATATGCCAAGAAGCATCGAGAATATGAAGAATATAGCCATACGCTTCTGCTTGAACAGCAAAAACGCCTTCAAACCCAAAGCCTCGACTACTGATTTAGAATTTCCACCTTTAGATACAGGACAAGAAGGTAGAGTCAAAGCATATAATCCAAGCAGAATGCCTACTGTGCCACAAGCGAAGAATTGGCCGTAATTGTCCTGCAATCCAAGCAAATCAACCGTCCACATCATACAAATGAATCCGATAGTGCCAAGCGTCCGGATAGGAGGGAATGCCTTTACCGTATCGAGCCCGACTTTCTCAAGCGAAGTATATGCAACCGAATTCGACAATGCCAAAGTAGGCATATAAAATGCGACACTGACTGAATACAGCGCAAACAAGCACCCGAAACTTGCATCCGAGCCTTCAACCATTCCATAATATCCGGCACTTATCATAAATGCAGCTGCTATTATATGGCTTATGCTCAACAATCGTTGCGCCGGAATCCAACGGTCGGCGATTATGCCGAGTAACGCCGGCATAAACAATGAAACGATTCCCTGCATGGCATAGAAAAGCCCGATGTTCTCACCCATTCCTATACGTCCGAGATAAGTTCCCATCGACGTAAGATAAGCGCCCCACACGGCAAATTGCAGGAAATTCATCACTGCCAGTCTTATACGAATATGTCCCATTTCTTCTGTTTTTAAATTTATGATATTTGGATTTTATTCAATCAATTCATTTTTCTGCATTTTGCGCCTTTTTCTCATCAATCACCTTCTTGATTTCAGCCGCCCGCTCATACTCTTCTTTCACGATGCTCGACTGCAGCATCTTTTCCAGTTCAGGTATGGCAAAACGAGTCAAAGGCACAGTTTCCATCCCTTCCGGCACAGAAACAGTCTCGTCGGCAACAATAGTATCGTCACCTGTAACCGAGAATCCTGTGTTTTGAAGGATTTCGCTTGTTGTATATATAGGAGTTTTTGTCCGTAAAGCTATCGCTATGGCATCCGATGTGCGTGAATCTATCCTTACATCCCTTTCTCCATCAGAGAATGTAATCTCCGAATAAAATACTCCCCTCTGGAATTTATAAATGAACACCTCTTTCACAACAATCCCGAAAGCATGGGTCATAGTGTGAAACACATCGTGAATCAACGGACGAGGCAACTGCACATTCTCCAGCTTGGCGGCAATGGATTGCGCTTCCGCCGCTCCGATTACCACAGGAATACGGAACTTTCCGCCTTCCTCCGCAAGAATCAACGCGTATGCCCCTGACTGTATCTGGTTGTATGTGACTCCCAGCACCCTGAGTTTCACTTTCTTCTCATCCATAGCCCTATCTATTAATTTTCTGTCCGGTTATCACCCCGCTGCCATAACACAGATGCCCTTCAGCATCATAAATAACGGCAAACTGCCCCGGAGCGATTCCCTGCACTTTATTCTCTGACTCAATCATATATTCCGAACCGCCCAAATGCACGAGCTTAGCTTTCATAAACTCAGGCGTATGACGGTTCTTAAACATAATTTCAACCGGCTCCGTAACGTTTTCCCACGGATTTCCGGAAATGAAATGCATCTCGTCAATATGGATGGTTTTTCCATATTGCTTGTCGGTGTCGTAACCGTTGCTGACATATATCGTGTTATCAGCAACGTTTTTCTTCACTACATACCACGGCCCACCACTCAGGCCAAGCCCTTTCCGCTGCCCGATAGTATGAAACCAGTACCCTTTATGCTCCCCTATTTTCTTTCCGGTCTCTATCTCTATGATATTGCCCTTCTTCTCTCCGAGATGACGGCGGATAAAATCATTATAATTAATTTTACCAAGGAAACAAATTCCTTGACTGTCCTTACGGTAGGCGTTAGGCAACTTAGACTCTACCGCAATGCGCCTTACCTCACTTTTAGGCAACGAACCTATAGGAAACATCAGATGCGACAATTGCCCATAACTGATTTGCGCAAGGAAATCAGTCTGGTCCTTGACCCGGTCGACCGCCGTAGCAAGATAAATTTTCCCGTCGACTACATCCGTAGTGGCATAGTGCCCGGTTGCCGTCTTGTCGAAATCCTTGCCCCACCGCTGCTCGAAATAGCCGAACTTTATCATCTTGTTGCACATCATATCCGGATTAGGCGTAAGCCCTGCCTTCACAGTACGCAACGCATACTCCATCACATTGTCCCAATACTCCTGATGCAACGAGACCACCTCAAGCGGCAATCCGTATTTATGCGCGATAGCCGTACACATTTCTATATCCTCTTCGGCAGAACAGCCACCTTCATCCGTATCCATACCGATACGTATATAGAATAACGTCAGATTGTGGCCTTCCTCTTTCAGCTTATGCACGACGACAGCACTGTCGACACCTCCGGATATTAAAACGGCTATATTCATCTATTATATATTCTTCAATTCGTTCAAATTATTCTTATTGGCGAAATAGAGCGACAACAAATAATCGACAGATATTTTACCCGGCCCGGCCAGCACTATGAAGAAAAACATTCCAACAAACATGATTGGCACATAGCCCATCTGCATACTTGCAAACACCCCTGACTGCGTAACCTGCTGGGCAGAAAGGTCGATAATGTTGCCGTCCAGCAAATAATATTCGGCGGCCACCATCGAAATCATCGGCGGCACGGCCGCTATACGCGTAATAAAACCGAAAATCACCAATGCAGAGAACAGCAATTCGATGACAATCATAACTACAAGCGTCATTTCCGAACCCATCCCGAACATAGTTGGAAATATTTCCGAGAAAAAATCGTAATTTGCCATCTGGCGTATACCGAACTGCATAAACAATATCCCGGCGAACATCCGCATAAAGAACCGGGCAAGATTGCCATAGGAACGGTATGCCCCGATTATGAAAAACTTTCTGATTTTACGGTTCATATTATAAATTTTTCATTAAACGCCAAGCGAATTGCCCAATTGAGCCATCAAAGAAAGCACCTGCTCTATAGCCGGACTCTTCGCTATGATTTTCTTATCCGCGCCAAGCAAATAAACCGACGGCTGGAGACGAAGGTCGTAAACACGTTCCATATCCGGCACCATTGCCGTGTACCACAACGCGTCATCGCCACTCTTGTCCTTAGTCCTGTTGGAATAGATTGAAACGACATTCACCGCACCATTCTTTATAAGCCTTCCAGTAACGACATCAGTGCTTAAACGCAATTTGTAAATCGAAGTATCAAAATCCCCGTCGACATTGAATATCAAGACAGTGTATTGCGACTGCAACGTATGCAATGCCGCACCTGCGCCACCCTTTGAGACAGGCATATCACCAAAAACAGAATTGATTCGGGAGTTGTTGATTTTCGCCGCATTCTCCTGCAACACGTTCTTCAAGCCGTCATCCACTTTCTTGTTATCAATCAGATGGCGGGCAAAAATCAGATAGACATCGTCACTGCAAAACTGCGACATAGGATTATATACCTCAGAATCGAGAAAACCGGCCACCGTCCTGAGATTAGCTTCATTCTTTGCCACCTTGTCAACGAATTTCTTTACTGCCTTGTCAACCTCGTCGACATCGGCAAGCGGGAAAAACGAAAGAAAATCCGTAAAAGTCTCACGGAACGATTCGATATTGGTTATCTCCTCCTTATCCAGCTTGCACTCGTCCCACAAACGATTTATCATGAAATTAGAACGCATATTGACTTTCGTCAACTGGTCCGGAACCTGAGGATATTCAAATAACGGCTCTGCAGCATTCCCTGCAAAAGGAAGCGCCAACGCCACACAACAAGCTATACTGATAAAAACACGTTTCATATCACAATCTTAAAAAACATAGCCGATAAGGCTTATATTGTCGCAAAGATAGTGCAAATCGAGAGCAAAAACAACATCTTTTAGATTTGTTATAGCTTGGGCGAGCTTCATTGAAAAAATAAGGCAAGCTCTTTTTTATATGACAGGCTTACACTATCTTTGCACCACTATATTTATTGAGATGGGCGAAGAAAAACAGCTTTTCATATTCTGCGGATGCAACGGCGCTGGAAAAACTACGGCCTCATACACGATGCTGCCAGAAGTGCTCCACTGCAAGGAATTCGTCAATGCCGACGAAATTGCCAAAGGATTGTCGCCGTTCAACCCGGAAAGGGTGGCCATCGACGCAGGAAAACTGATGCTCATCAGAATGAACGAGCTTCTCAAAAACGATGTGACTTTCGCTTTTGAGACGACATTGGCGACACGCACCTATACGCGCCTCATAGAACGGGCGCAAGAAAAAGGCTACAAAGTGACCCTGCTGTTTTTCTGGCTCAATTCGCCGGAACTTGCCGTACAAAGAGTGGCACAACGGGTGCGCGAAGGCGGGCACAACATTAAAGAAGAGGTAATACGCCGCCGCTACGATTCAGGAATCAACAACCTGTTCAACATATACATGAACTGCGTTGACTACTGGATTCTGATAGACAACAGCCAAAACCCGAGGACGATTGTGGCTGAAGGCGGAAAAGACATAAGAACCAACATCCATCATACGGATTTATTTAAAACGATTGAAGAAAATGTCAGATAAAGAAAGCGTTGAACTCAGCCAAAAACTACATTACGGATTGGCATTAGCGGAACAAAAAATGCTCCAAGAAAAGGTCGTGAAAGACGAACCTTTGATTGAGGGTACGCCAAACGGAGAAATAAAAGTAGTCGACGCGCGCGAAGTGCTTGACAAAATAACAAACAACGAAAAAAATTGACTGAAATATCCAACGACCTCGCCGAACTGCTCAACCGGGAAGCGGCGAGAATCAACACCCCGGAATTCATCAGTAGCGACCCGGTGCAATTCCCCCGCCAGTTCAGCCTACTGCAAGACATAGAAATAGCCGCCCTGCTGTCGGCTACGATAGCATGGGGCAACCGCAAGATGATTTGCAATAATTGCCGCAAGATGCTACGGCTTATGGACAACCAGCCATATAACTATGTACTCGACCGCGGCTATGAAGACATTACCGAGAGATTCAACATCCACCGCACTTTCTTCTCCGACGACTTCGTTTATTTCATGCGCGGACTTCACCGGATATATACCACATACGGCTCACTCGACGAATTTGCAAAGCGCAATGAAATAGCCGGCAATGCCGAGCCATCATGGGAATTGGTAAGGCTTATGAACATCGAATTCGAGACTGCCAATGAAGGCATTAAAAATAGCCGATGCCTTCCCGGAGGACTCGACAAGACAGCTTTAAAGCGCATAAACATGGCTTTAAGATGGCTTGTCAGGGACGACGGCATAGTAGATATGGGCGTATGGAAAAGCCTGAAACCATCGCAACTGTTCATCCCTTTAGATGTACACGTAGGCAACACCGCCCGCAGTCTCGGCATGCTGGAGCGCAAAGCCAACGACAAGCGTTCCGTGCTTGAGCTCACGTCAATGCTACGCAAATTGCGTCCTGACGACCCGGTGTTCTACGACTATGCCCTTTTCGGCATAGGAGTAGGCAACAAATACACCGGCAACCAATCGCCCTTGGTATGAAAAGCCAACGAAATCAACCAATATAATTGCACATTTCAATAAGGCATACCCCGCCATAGAAAAAACAAAAAATAAAATCAGGTAAGCTTAATTATTTTTTCTTCCGCATACACTATCTTTGCAGCATCTAAATTTTCAATAGGTATGTCAACACTAAGATTCAAGGTCGTGGAAGAAGCCTACGGCAGAAAAGCCGTACCGGTGGAAATCCCGAAAGAAAGACCGTCAGAGTACTATGCAAAGTATGTGTTCAACCGCGCGCAGATGTACAGTTACCTTGACCGGAGCACCTACATTGCGTTGGTAAACGCCATCGACAACAAAAAATCACTTGGAAGAGAGCTTGCCGACAACGTGGCAAAGGGAATGAAGCAATGGGCTATGGACAATGGCGCACGCGACTACTCTCACTGGTTCCACCCTTTAACGGACGGTACTGCCGAAAAGCACGACGGATTCATTGAGCACGACGGCAAAGGCGGAGTAATAGAGGAGTTTTCCGGGAAGTTGCTCGTCCAGCAAGAGCCTGACGCATCAAGTTTCCCTAACGGAGGCATCCGAAACACCTTCGAGGCACGTGGATATTCGGCATGGGACATATCGTCACCGGCATTCATTATGGGTCATACACTATGTATTCCCACCATTTTCATTTCTTACACCGGAGAATCCCTCGACTATAAGACGCCTCTGTTACGTGCACTAAATGCAGTCGACAAAGCCGGCACAGCCGTGGCACGATATTTCGACGAGAACGTGAAACACGTAATTTCATATCTCGGATGGGAACAGGAATATTTCTTAGTAGACAAGGCCCTTTATGCCGCGCGTCCCGACCTTGTGATGACCGGACGAACGCTTATGGGACACGAAAGCGCAAAGAACCAGCAGCTTGAAGACCACTACTTCGGCTCTATACCATCACGTGTGGAGGCATTCATGCTCGATTTGGAAATAGAATGCCACAAACTCGGCATACCGGCAAAGACACGCCACAACGAGGTTGCCCCGAACCAGTTCGAGCTGGCACCGATATATGAAGAGACCAACCTTGCCAACGACCATAACCTACTGCTTATGTCATTGATAAGCGAAGTGGCAAACCGTCATAATTTCCAAGTGCTATTGCACGAGAAACCATTTAAAGGAGTGAACGGCTCAGGCAAGCATAATAACTGGAGCTTAGGCACAGACACCGGGACAATGCTTTTCAGCCCGGGAAAGACGCCTAAGGACAATCTGCAGTTCATGACATTCCTCGCCAACGTGATGGCAGCTGTCAACCATTTCAACGGATTGCTCAAGGCATCCATTTCGTCGGCCACCAACGAACACCGTCTTGGAGCGAACGAAGCACCGCCCGCAATAATCTCGATGTTCTTGGGCCGACAGGTTTCGGAAGCCATCGACCAGCTCGTCAACACTGACGACGACACGATTAATTTCGCCCGCAAATCAGGTATGAAAATCGAGAATGTCACACAGATTCCTGAATTGTTGATAGACAATACCGACCGCAACCGCACTTCTCCCTTTGCGTTCACAGGCAACCGCTTTGAGTTCCGTGCAATAGGCTCTTCCGCAAATTGCGCGTCGGCAATGATTGCATTGAACGCGGCTGTAGCCGACCAATTGAACCAATTCAAGACAGAAGTGGACGGAAGAATCGCGGCGGGCGAAGAAAAAGAGAAAGCGATAGTCAACGTCATCAAGCGGCTGTTTGTCGAGAACAAGGCTATCCATTTCGACGGCAACGGCTATAGCGACGAATGGAAAGCCGAAGCCGAACGCCGCGGTCTTGACTGCGAGTCAAGCGTACCTAAAATATTCGACGCTTATCTCTCGGAAGAAAGCATCGAGATGTTCAAGCGGACCGGTGTCTTCAACGAAGTGGAACTGAAAGCCCGCAACGAAGTGAAATGGGAGATGTACACGAAAAAGCTGCAAATCGAGGCACGTGTCCTCGGCGACCTTGCTATCAACCACATCATTCCTGTTGCCACCCGCTACCAGTCGCTTTTGCTCGACAACGTGATGAAAATCAATGCCATCTACGGTGACGGCGGTTCCGAGATGGCCGAGCAGGAAAAAGAAACCATCTCGAAAATAGCCCACCACATGTTTGTCATCAAAGATGTGACCGCAAAGATGGTAAACGCCCGGAAAGCGGCAAACAAAATCGAATGCGAGCGTGAAAAAGCCATCGCATACCACGACACAGTGAAACCCTGTCTGTCGGAAATACGCTATCACATCGACAAGCTCGAGTTGATGGTGGACAATGAAATGTGGCCTCTGCCAAAATACCGGGAACTATTGTTCATACGATAGGAAAAATCCGCAGATGGAACAGATAAAACACGAATGCGGTGTAGTCATGATACGGTTGCTGAAACCGCTTGACTACTACCGCAAAAAATATGGTGCCTATACCTACGGATTAGGCAAGCTGTACCTGATGATGGAAAAGCAGCACAACCGCGGACAGGAAGCCGCTGGAATAGGCTGCGTGAAACTGAATGCCGAACCCGGGCACGAATACATTGACCGTGAACGCGCGCTCGGCACCGGCGCCATACAGGAAATCTTCGAAAAAGTCAACCGCGAGGTAGACACCGCCCTGCGCAACTGCAACGCCTCTTATAAGGAAACGCCATACATAGGCGAACTATATATGGGACATCTGCGCTACAGCACGACGGGACGCAGCGGAATGTCGTATGTGCATCCTTTCCTGCGGCGCAACAACTGGCGGTCGCGCAACCTTCTGCTGTGCGGAAATTTCAATATGACAAACGTAGACGAGATATTCCGTCACGTAGTCGGCGAAGGACAGCATCCGCGAATCTATTCCGACACGTTCATGATTCTCGAACAGCTCGGACATGCGCTTGACAAGGAACACGACCGGCTTTATTCGCTATACAAAAACGACACGCCTGACGGAGCAGAGCTTGCCCGCAAGATAGAGGACAATCTCGACCTGCGCAACATACTACGCGGAAACGCCAACCTGTGGGACGGAGGATTCGTGATTTGCGGGATGACCGGCTCCGGCGATATGTTCGCATTGCGCGACAGCAACGGAATACGCCCGGCTTTCTACTATCACGACGACGAAATAGTGGTTGTGGCATCCGAACGACCAGTGATACAGACCGTGATGAACGTCGGCTTCGACGACGTTAAGGAACTTACTCCGGGCTCCGCGCTGATTGTCAGCAAAAACGGCAGTCTGCACATCGACGACATTCTCGGCGAGGGAATGAACCAACGCTGCTCGTTCGAGCGCATTTATTTCTCAAGAGGAAGCGACAAGGACATTTACGCCGAACGCAAGGCCTTGGGGCATCACGTTGCCGGCGATGTTATGGAAGCCATAGGCCGTGATTTGGACAACACCGTCCTGTCGTTCATCCCGAACACTGCTGAAGTGGCGTTCTACGGAATGATGGAAGGCTTGGGAGAATACCTTGTGGCGGAAAAATCCGAAAAGATAAAAAAGCTCGACAACAACGACCCTGAATATGCGGAAAAACTCAACCGCATCGTTTCACGTCACCTTCGTTGCGAGAAAATCGCGATAAAGGACATAAAGCTGCGCACGTTCATCGCCGAAGGGGCTGCGCGCGACGACCTTGCCGCCCACGTCTACGACGTGACCTACGGAGTGGTCCGGCCGACCGACAATCTCGTGGTAATCGACGACAGCATTGTGCGCGGCACAACGCTGAAACAATCCATTCTGAATATGCTCGGCCGTCTGAATCCTAAGAAGATAGTCGTAGTGTCGTCGTCGCCACAAGTGCGCTACCCCGACTGCTACGGAATCGACATGTCGCGGATGAGCGAGTTCATCGCTTTCAAAGCCGCGATAGAATTGCTGAAAGAGCGCGGGATGCAGCGAACGATTGACGACGTGTATCACGACTGTCTGCACCAGCTGGAATTGCCTGTGTCAGAAATGCGCAACGCCGTGAAAGGCATCTACGCGCCGTTCTCCGACAAGGAAATATCCGCAAAGATGGCGCAGATGCTGAAACCCGATGGGCTGACTGCCGATGTGGAGATAATCTACCAGACATTGGAGGGGCTTCACAAGGCCATACCGTCATGCCCCGGCGACTGGTACTTCTCCGGCGACTACCCCACCCCCGGCGGCAACCGCGTTGTGAACCGCGCTTTCGTCAACTACTATGAGGGCAACCCCGACAAACGGTAGTGCAAAGTTGAGGGTTCAGGGTTTAGCGTTTAGTGTTGAGGGTTGAGAGATAAAAAGAGAGCGGCAGGGTTTGTGACTCTGCCGCTCTCTGCTTTGTTTGCAATTCAATCTTTGCCCGAAACACTTAGCAAGCCAACACAGTAACAAAGCGGGTAGACCGTCCGACGGACAGCCTACCCGCTTCGTCATACAAAGATTCGACCTTAGAAGTCGAGCTTTGCTTTGTCTTTTACCGGGTTGCGGTACATTATCTTGCCTTCAAGATATTCCTGCGTAGCGATGAGAGCCGGTTTCGGCAATTTCTCGTAGTAACGCGAGATTTCTATCTGCTCCCTGTTTTCGGAAACTTCCTCAAGATTGTCGTTAAGCGTGGCAAACTCCTGAAGCTTCTTTTCAAGATCATGTTTCATTTCAACGGCAATCTGATTAGCACGTTTAGCGATAATGCAGACAGTTTCATAAACGTTGCCGGTGTCCTCCGACAGCTTAATCACATCGCGTGTTACCGTGTTCAACGGTGCATTTGACCTTTTGTAATCCATTTCTCTAAGATTAATTATTTTAAACGGTTTCTCTATTTTTCTAATCTTTCACGTAGCGCTCAGCTATTTTATAAATGTTGTCGGCCTCCTTACGGTATTTGCCGTCAGGATAATCGTTGATGAACGAGTAGTACTCGTCGATAACCGAGCGGAAACGCTCCTCTTTCTTTTCCTGCACACTTTGGTATGCCTCTTGGAATTTCGATTTGAGGATTATCATCTGGAGCTGTTCCTTATATTTCGTATAAGGATAATTCTTCAACGCATTGGTGGCCACAATCACGGCACTGTTGTAATTGTTGCCAAGATAGTTGCCTAAATTATAGTATAGCTGCGCATTGTCGATTTCTTTCTGCACCAATTTGTCCTGCAACTCGAAAATAGCGTTCTGGGCAATGGCCGCACGGTCGCTGTTGGGATGATAGTCGAGAAATTTCTGCAACTCCTCGATGGCCTTATATGTCTCGGTCTGGTCGAGCTGCGGCTCGGGAGAATCGAGATAGCAGCCATAACCGGAATAGAACCGCGCAAGCTCCGTGTACTTGCCTTTCGGGTAATGCGTGTAATAAGTCTTGAAATAAGAGCTTGCCGTAAGGTAATCCTTATTCTCGTAATAGCTCAATCCGAGCAGATAAAGCGATTCCTCGGCCTTGTCGGTACCTTTAAGCACTTTCACCACGTCCTCGAGCAACGTGGCAGCCTGCACATACTTACGCTCCTCGAACGCTTTTTTCGCATATTCAAACTTATAGTTGGCATCAGTGCTTTTCAGCACCTTGTTATATTCCCCGCATCCTGTGAGGACAACCGCCAACGCCAATATCGTCAATATATTTTTCCGCATTTTCCGTCAAGCATATATTTAAGCACGCAAATTTACGAGTTTATTATGGTTTGGCAAAAAATAAGCAGGTCAAATCGGCTGTCAATGACATAATCTTAACATTTAACGGCATATCAACCGAATTTCCGGACAATTCCTGCCATACCAGCCATGCTGCAAGCCAACTGTTTGTGATAAATTGTAAGCATCCTACGAAATTTTTAACTATTTTTGGGTACAACATTTAAACTAATTGCCTACATTTGTTGGACTATAAAACAAACTTACATACCATAATCCAAAAAGCTATGAATGTAGAGAAAATTCTATCAGATCTTGAGGCTAAGCACCCGGGTGAGAAAGAGTACTTACAAGCAGTCAAAGAAGTCTTGCTTTCCGTAAAAGACGTTTACGAACAGCATCCTGAGTTCGAAAGTGCCAAAATCGTTGAAAGGATGGTCGAGCCTGACCGCATTTTCACTTTCCGCGTATTATGGCAGGACGACAAAGGCGAAGTACAGACAAACATCGGCTACCGCGTACAGTTCAACAACGCTATCGGCCCGTACAAGGGAGGTATCCGTTTCCACGCTTCGGTAAACCTGTCGATACTTAAATTCTTAGGATTCGAGCAAACATTCAAGAACGCCCTTACGACACTTCCGATGGGTGGCGCGAAAGGCGGTTCGGATTTCAGCCCGCGCGGCAAATCCGACCGTGAAATCATGCGTTTCTGCCAAGCGTTCATGCTTGAGCTATGGCGCAACCTCGGCCCGGATCAGGACGTTCCGGCCGGCGACATCGGCGTAGGCGGACGCGAGGTAGGCTATATGTACGGAATGTACAAGAAACTCGCGCGCGAATGCACCGGCACGTTCACAGGCAAGGGTCTCGACTTCGGCGGCTCGCGCATACGTCCGGAAGCTACCGGCTACGGTGCCCTGTATTTCGTACAGAATATGCTGCACCGCCGCGGCGAGGACATCAAAGGCAAGACAGTAGCCATTTCAGGTTTCGGCAACGTGGCTTGGGGAGCGGCTTTGAAGGCTACCCAGCTCGGAGCTAAAGTAGTTACCATATCAGGTCCTGACGGCTATGTATACGACCCTGACGGCATAAGCGGCGAAAAGATAGACTATATGCTCGAGCTCCGCGCTTCGGGCAACGACGTGGTAGAGCCATACGTGGAGAAATTCCCGGGTGCACAGTTCTTCGCAGGCAAGAAGCCGTGGGAGCGCAAGGTTGACATCGCTTTGCCATGCGCGACACAGAACGAAGTCAACAAGGAAGATGCCGAAATGCTTGTCGCAAACAAAGTACATATCGTTGCGGAAGTTTCCAATATGGGCTGCACACCGGAAGCAATCGACACATTCATCGACAACCGCGTAATCTACGCTCCGGGCAAGGCCGTGAATGCGGGTGGCGTGGCAACTTCAGGCTTGGAAATGAGCCAGAACGCGATGCACCTCACTTGGACGGAAGCCGAAGTCGACGAACGTCTGCACCAGATTATGCGCGACATCCACGAGCAGTGCGTGAAATACGGCACTCAACCAGACGGCTACATCAACTATATGAAGGGAGCGAACATCGCCGGCTTCATGAAAGTTGCCCACGCAATGATGGGACAAGGCTGGGTTTAATCCCATTAATAATGATAGAAAATAAGCGCACCGGATAGTGCGCTTATTTTTTATTAATAACATTTTCAGGAAATAGCGTTAACTTTGCGACAAAATTAGCGATATGGAAGAACCGTTGTTCTCAATAATAACAATAACATTCAACGCCGAAAAAGAACTGCCGCCTACGCTCGACAGCGTAAGCCGCCAGACATTCCACGGCTTCGAGTATATGATAATCGACGGCAAATCGAGCGACAACACCGTAAAAATCGCTCAAGGGAGCGGAATCCGCATGACAATGATATCAGAACCCGACAAGGGACTTTACGACGCCATGAACAAAGGCATGCGTAAGGCCAAAGGGAAATACCTGATATTCCTTAACGCCGGTGACGCTTTCCACTCGCCGGAGACATTGTCGGAGATTGCGACAACGGCCGAAGCTAACGGTTATCCCGACATCGTGTACGGCCAGACACAATTGGTCAACTCCTCGCGCGAGTTCGTTGGGATGCGCCATCTTTCCGCCCCCAAGCATCTTACATTCAAAAGTTTCAGCCGTGGTATGCTCGTATGCCATCAGGCCTTCGTAGTGAAGCGCGAGATTGCCGGATCATACGACCTGCGCTACCGCTTCTCAGCCGACTATGAATGGTGCCTGCGATGCCTGAAAAAAATGAAAAGCAGCGCATATACAGGTACAACCCTGATAGACTACCTGACGGACGGCCTGACGGAGAAAAACCACAAAGCATCGCTGAAAGAACGCTACCGCATAATGTGCGACTATTACGGCACAGTCCCCACCATCATACGCCACATAGGATTCTTTTTCAGAAATCTGCGCAGGAAATTTTAGGGCATTACCGCGATTTGAATTATTTTTACGGCATAAACTTAAAACCAATAAAATCAATCGTATGAAGTACTTATTTTATTCACTTATCACTATTGTTGTAGTACTGCTTTGCGGAATCACCGTAAAAGCACAGAAAAACAAAGTCACAACAACCAACGACGCAACCATACTGCACGCTTGGTGCTGGTCGTTCAACACTATCCGCGAAAATATGAAAGACATTGCCGACGCAGGATACACCTACGTGCAGACATCGCCGGCCAACACTTGCTTCGTAGGCGAAAACGGAGGGATGCAGATATTCGGCGACGGCAAATGGTACTACCACTACCAGCCCATAGCATGGCGGATAGGCAACTATCAGCTCGGCAACCGCGACGAGTTCAAGGCAATGTGCGACGAGGCAAAAAAATATGGAGTAAAGATATTGGTAGACGTGCTGCCTAACCACACGGCATTCGACACTACGGCCGTACTGCCCGAATTCATCGAGGCCGTAGGAGGGCGCGACAACCTCTACCACGCCAACGGATTTAACGAGATAAAAGACTACAATGACCGCTACCAGTGCACCACAGGAGCAATGGGAGGACTGCCGGACGTGAACACCGAGAACCCTGACTTCCAATATTATTTCATGACCTACATCAACGATTTGATAGCCTGCGGCGCAAGCGGATTCCGCTACGACACGGCAAAACACATCGGCTTGCCTTCCGACCCGCTCGACGCCAAATCGAAGCAGAACGACTTTTGGGATGTGGCCATGGGACGCAAACCCATAAAAGGAATCACCCTTGCCAATAAAGACAATCTTTTCATCTACGGAGAAGTACTGCAAGACAAGAATGTGAAAGAAAAAGAATATGCCGAATATTTCGGCATGTGCGCAAGCAACTACGGGCACTCCATACGCCAAATAATAAGCAACCGCAAGACATCGGCAAAGCAAGTGAGCAATTGGGAGCATACAGTATCGCCCGAGAAACTCACCACGTGGGTAGAGTCGCACGACACATATTGCAACGCCAACGAATCGGCATCGCTCACCGACACGCAAATACGCTTGGGATGGGCGATAATAACAGCACGGCAGAACGGCACTCCCCTGTTCTATTCACGCCCTGACGGAAGCACGCGCGACAACTATTGGGGTAACAACCGCATAGGGGCTAAAGGCAACGACGAGTTCAAACACCCGGAAGTGGTAGCCGTCAACAAATTCCGCAAGGCAATGCACGGACAGCTTGAAAAGATAAAAGTATCGGCAGACGGAACAATCGTGGAAATCAACCGCGGCGATAAAGGAGCGGTAATCGTGAATCTCAGCCAAGAACCGGCACAGCTCTCGATGAAAACAACGCTTGCCGACGGAACATACAAAGACCGTGTATACGGAAACACTTTCACCGTAGAAAAAGGAATAATAAAATCCTCGCTACGACCGGAAACATCCTACGTGATATATTAAAGACACAACAACAAGTAAGGGGCGGCAAATAACCGCCCCTTACTTGTTGTATATACCAAAAGAAACTATCCCCCGAAATTGTCGTAACGTATGCTTTCCTCATCCACGCCGAGGCTGTCGAGCATAGCCACAACCGCCTTGCTCATCGGACCCGGACCGCACATATAGTACTCAATATCCTCCGGAGCGTCGTGGAATTTCAAATAAGTTTCGTACATCACCTGATGCACGAAACCAGCCTTGTATTCCACTCCTGCGGCATCGGCAGCAGGGTCAGGACGGTCGAGAGCCAAATGGAACGAGAAATTCGGGAACTCCTTCTGAAGCTCCAAGAAATCGTTAAGATAGAACACCTCATTCAAAGCCCTTGCCCCATAGAAATACGACATCTTGCGGTCGGTTGTATGCAGAGTCTTGGTCATATGCATGATTTGCGAGCGCAACGGAGCCATACCGGCACCGCCACCTACCCATATCATCTCTTTCTTCGAATCGAAATTAGGATGGAAATCACCGTAAGGCCCGCTCATCATCACCTTGTCGCCCGGCTTCAACGTGAAAATGTACGACGAAGCTATGCCCGGCATAACGTCCTGAAAACCGACCTGAGGCTTAGGCTTGAAAGGCGGGGTGGCGATGCGCACCGTAAGCATTATGCGGTCGCCCTCGGCAGGATAATTGGCCATCGAATAAGCACGGATGGTCTCCTCTTCGTTCTTGCACTTCAAACCGAACAGACCGAACTTCTCCCACGCCGGAAGATATTCTTTACCAATAAGTTCCTTATCAATATCCTTGTCATAATCCATCGAATATTCCGGAATTTTAATCTGCGCGTACGACCCCGGAACGAAATCCATATGCTCGCCCGGAGGCAATGCCACGATAAATTCCTTGATAAACGTAGCGACATTCTTATTGGAAATCACCTCGCATTCCCATTCCTTGACACCGAGTACCGATTCCGGCACAAGAATCTTCATATCGTTCTTTACCTTCACCTGACACCCCAAATGCCAATCGTTGTTAAGCTCCTTGCGGGAGAAATGCACCTTCTCGGTAGGCAAAGCCTCGCTGCCACCCTCGACAATACGCACACGGCACTGTCCGCAACTGCCACCGCCACCGCATGCCGACGGAAGGAAAATCCTGTCATTGGCAAGCGTCGAAAGCAACGAGCCGCCGGTAGGCACCTCCACCGTCTCCTTATCGTTAATGTTAATCTTGACATTGCCCGAAGGCACCAAATATTTCTTGGCCACAAGCAAAATCACCACCAGCAACAAGGCAAGCACAAAGAAAAGCAATGTACCCACCGCTATCGTAAGATTGTTGGCTGTCATTAATATCTCCATAAACTTCCGCTCCTAAATTTTAATACCGAGAAAACTCATAAACGCAATTCCCATCAATCCGGTTATGATAAAAGTAATACCAATCCCGCGCAAAGGCTTAGGCACATTGGAATACGACAGACGTTCCCTGATTGCCGCAAGGCAGACAATGGCAAGCAACCATCCGAGACCGGAACCCGCGCCATAGATAGTGGCTGTGGCCACCGAACCTAAATCGCGCTGCTGCATAAACAGCGAGCAACCGAGGATGGCACAGTTGACAGCAATCAACGGCAAAAATATTCCCAACGAGGCATAAAGGCTCGGCGAGAACTTCTCGACAGCCATCTCCACCAATTGCGTAGCCGAGGCTATGACGGCAATGAACAGAATCAGGCTCAAGAAGCTCAAATCGACAGAAGCCAATTCCGGACTAATCCACGCCAACGCTCCCGGACGGAGAAAATACATTTCCAACACATAGTCGATAGGCAAAGTGATTACCAACATGAATGTCACGGCAATGCCCAGACCGAAAGCGGTCTTCACATTTTTCGACACAGCAAGATATGAGCACATTCCGAGGAAATATGCAAATATCATATTGTCGATGAATATCGAACGTACAAATAAATTCAGATTTTCCATAACTCCTACGTGTGTTATCAGTTAGCCTCCTGTAAATCCTTATTGTGGGCACGGTGAGCCCAGATGATGCAAGCCACCGTAATCAATGCCATCGGCGGAAGAATCATCAGGCCGTTGTTCTCATATCCGGCATTATAAAGCCACTGCGGCACTACCTGACAGCCAAGCAATGTGCCCGACCCGAGCAATTCCCTGATTGTAGCCACGATTACAAGGATTATTCCATATCCAAGGCCGTTGCCGATTCCGTCGAGGAACGACGGCCACGGCTTGTTGGCAAGGGCGAAAGCCTCCAGACGGCCCATCAGTATACAGTTGGTTATAATCAACCCGACAAACACGGAAAGCTGCTTGCTCACCTCATAGTTGTAAGCTTTCAGCACCTGATCGACTATAATGACCAACGCCGCCACTACCACAAGCTGCACTATGATTCGGATGCTGTTTGGAATAGTGTTGCGCATAAACGATATGATAACATTTGAAAACGCCGTGACAGCCGTAACCGAAATGCCCATCACTATGGCAGGCTCAAGCTTCGCCGTAACGGCAAGCGAAGAACATATTCCCAGAATCTGCACAAGCACGGGGTTGTCCTTCGACAGCGGATTGAACAATACAGCCTTATTTTTCTTACTAAGCATATATCATACTATTTTTTATTGTTCTGCAAATCACTAAAAAAAGCCGAATAGCACGACAAGCATGAAAACAGCATCGACTGGACGCCCTTGCTGGTAATCGTACCCCCGGAAATGGCATCTACATAATCCTCTCCATTGGCCGACTTCTGCCCTTTCTTCAATACGGCTACCGACTTGAAACTGCCGTCCTTGAACAGCTGCTTGCCTTTAAATTGTCCGGCAAAACCCTCAGTGGCAATCTCCGCTCCCAATCCCGGCGTCTCGCCCTGATGCGAGAAATACGCGCCATAGACCGTGCAACCGTCATCGTCGACAGAGACATAGCCCCAAATCGGTCCCCAAAGGCCTGTACCATAAACCGGCAATATATATTTTGTAGAATTGTCGATATTGCATACAAATACCGGCAACTGGCGTTCTGACGGCTCTTTTTTCACCTCGTTAGCGACATTCACATCAAAGGCCTTGCCTTCCTGCCGCTCACCTTTGCTGTTAATCACGTATTCATCAACAACATACTTCCCATACAGCTCTATCGCATTCGTCTCGTCAGAAACGACACGAATAGAACTAAGCATCTGCTGCATCTTGTCAATCCGTATATTGTCGTTCTGCTTAGGCTTAAGCGTCAAAGAAACCCAAGCCAACGCCGCACCGACAACACACACTATGACAGCAGTGTAAACGATTGTATATAAATTACCTTGCCTGTTCATTTTTCATCACTTGTTTAGCACGGCGCATCCTGCGGCGCACGTTGGATTCAACAACACAATAATCTATAAGCGGGGCAAAGGCATTCATCAGCAGCACGGCCAACATCGCCCCCTCCGGATAACCGGTGTTATAAATTCTTATAAGCATAGCCATCACACCTACAAGAAAACCGTAAATATAGCGGCCGGTATTGGTATGGGCGGCAGTCACCGGGTCGGTGGCCATAAACACCGCCGCAAACGCAAACCCTCCGAGACAAAGATGCTCTACCGGGCTTATAAGCGAGCCCGGATAAGTCGCGCCCGGGAACATATTGGCTATCCAGCACATAACGAAACCTCCGGCAAACACCGAAAGAATTATACGCCAATTAGCGACACCTGTAAACAAAAGCACCGCTGCCCCTATCAGTATGAACAATGTGGATGTCTCCCCAATCGAGCCGGGAATGAGCCCCAAAAACTCCTGCCACAGCGTGACCGGCTCTCCGGTTATTCCAGTCAACTGCAAATCACCGCCGACATGCGTGGCAATCTGTCCGAGCGGAGTAGCACCTGAATAAGCATTGACAACCGAGCCTTCACCAAGCCCGAATATAGGAGAAGAAGCCACAAACACATTGTCGCCCGACATTTTTGACGGATAAGCAAAAAACAGGAATGCGCGCGTCATCAAAGCCACATTGAAAATGTTCATTCCTGTGCCGCCGAACACTTCCTTTACGAAAATCACCGAAAAAGCCGTAGCTACGGCAATCATCCATACAGGAGTCTCTACCGGACAAATCATCGGAATCAGTATTCCCGACACAAGAAAACCTTCCTGAATCTCATGCTTGCGAATCTGCGCCGAAGCGAACTCTATGCCCAAGCCAACGACGTATGCCGTGACTATCTTCGGCAATACGGCCAGAAATCCATAGAAAAACGACTCCCAAAACGGTGGATTAGCAAAGCCCACCGACAAATACCGCTGATAACCGACATTGTACATACCGAACAGTAGTGCGGGAATGAGTGCAATGACAACGATTATCATCGTACGCTTAGAATCGTTGCTGTCGTGGATATGCACGCCCGAGCGGGATGTGGAATCCGGAGTGAACAGGAACGATTCAAAACCGTCATATACCGACTTGAAAGAATGCAACTTTCCGTCGGGCATAAAATTCGGCTTTATCCTTTCCAGATATTTCTTAACAAACTGTTTCACCGTGAATATTTTTAATTCATTTCTTTCCTTAAATAATCAAGCCCCTCACGCACTATTTTCTGAAGCTCCAGCTTCGACGTGTCGATGAACTCGCACAACGCGAAATCCTCCGGCGCGACCTCATATATGCCGAGCTGCTCCATCTTGTCGATGTCCTTTGCCAATATGGCTTTTATCAGATATTCCGAATATATGTCCATCGGAAGCACCTTGTCGTATTCTCCGGCCATTATTATTGACCGTTCCGAACCGTTGATTTTAGCGTCGAAATGGTACTTTTTAGCCTTCCCCTCAAGCCAAGAAAAGAAGCAATGGCTGAAGCTGTATTTCTTTGGACTCAAAGAAGCCCATCCCATAAATTCCGACTCATGCGAATTTTCAGGAATCACGGTCACCTGCCTGAACGGGAAATGCAAATATCCGTCGATATTTTCCTTCACTCCGGTAAGCACATTGCCCGATATTATGCGGCACTTCTCCGACGGCAGCGTAAGATTATCCTCAAGCAAGGCTTCCAAAGGCATACCCGCCACCGCGTTAAACGACACCGGAGACTTGACACACTCCCCTGTCACCGCCGTGACGCACGAGAAATCGACAAATCCTTTCGTGAACAAATGCCCTATCCTGACCACCGTATCGGCATCGAGCGTCCAGACCACCTCGCCCTTATTTACAGGCTTTATATTGGCAATCTGCACACCGGCATTCCCGGCGGGATGCGGTCCCTTGACAATAAAAGTCTCCGAATATGGCGTTTCCACAACCGAATCTTCCCTGCAACACACATACACCTTTCCCTGAGTCAGCTTAGCAAGAATAGCGACACCTTTTTCAAAGAAAGGAGCATTATTATTTAATAAGGTATAAGGCGAAGCAAGCGGCGCGCTGTCGAACGCCGTAATAAAGACATCACGCGGCACTGCATCCGTATCCGGAACAATGTCATAAGGACGCTGGCGCATATATGCCCACAAGCCCGAGCGTTGCAACGTGCGCCTTACAGCATCAGTATCGCCAGCATCTACATCAAGCATAAAATGCCCGCCGGAACCGTCGGCCTCGATTTCCACCCGCAAGATTTTTCTGCGCTCGCCACGCACCACCTTCGCCACCGTACCAGCCACGGGAGAAACGATAGCGACATTCTCATTATTCTTATCGTATAACACCATTTCTCCGGCACGGACAACCTCTCCCTCTTTTTTTGCAAGCTTAGGCACTATACCATAATAATCATCCGGAAAGACAGCATAACGCCCCGCGGCGAGTAGCGTTCCGGGAATGCCGTCCGGCACTTCCCCGATAAGACGCAAATCAAGGCCCTTCCTTATTTTGACAACATTCGTCATAGTATGGCTATGTTTAAAATCCATTTATAAAACACCCCCAAAATTACTATAAATTTATGTTATACGACAGCTTTTCAGAACAAAGTTTCCGCCATTGGTTAAAATTCATCTGCAAAGCTATAAAAAAGGTGATAAAACAGTAAAAAAGATATAACGTGTTTTGGATATGTAAAATTAATATGATATTTTTGCCCTACATTTTATAGGAAGATTTCTTCTACAGTAGTAGTTGCGTAAAATGTTGTTGCCGCGTCCAACCACATTCAAGCACAAATAATAGAAGCAAACCCGCATATAATGGAACGATAAATTATTAACTAATAACTAACTATTTTTTTAATAACAAAATTTTCAAAATTTAATTATGGAAGCTCAAAAGCCTAACACTCCACAAAAACCTGTGGCAGCAAAGTCGAAAACTGAAGCTACGCACAAAGTGCGCGGTATTAAGAACGCCTTCTTGGTGATCTTATGCTGTTTTGTAATTGCAGTATTGCTGTTCATTTTCTGGTTCGGTGACGCATCTCACTTTGAAAACGGACACCCGATTGACCTCGTAGGTACAATCTACAAAGGCGGTGTAATCGTGCCTATCATCCAAACATTGCTCTTGACCGTTATCGTACTCTCCGTAGAGCGCAGCATCGCAATGCACAGCGCAAAGGGTACTGGCAGCATCAGCAAATTCGTTGCCAACGTGAAAGTCGCTCTTCAGAAGAACGACATCGAAGGCGCACAGAAACTCTGCGCAAAGCAGAAAGGCAGCGTTGCAGCCGTTGTTTCAGCAGCATTGGTTAAATACAAAGAAATGGACCAGAACACAGTTTTGACTAAAGAGCAGAAACTTACTTCTCTCCAGCAGTCAATCGAAGAGGCTACGGCGTTGGAAATGCCTTCATTGCAACAGAACCTGCCGATTGTCGCTACAATGACCACTCTTGGTACACTTGTCGGACTTCTCGGTACTGTGATTGGTATGATCCGTTCATTCCAGGCATTGTCCGCATCAGGTGCTCCTGACTCGACAGAACTTTCTGCCGGTATTTCCGAGGCACTTGTCAACACAGCATTCGGTATCTGTACTGGTGCATTCGCTGTAATTTCTTACAACTTCTTCACTAACAAGATTGATAACCTTACTTACGCAATCGACGAAATCGGTTTCTCAATCGTACAAACATTCTCTGCAACTCACTAATTCTGTAACAAGGTAAATTTAATAATATGGGAAGAGTAAAAATCAAAAGGAAGAGTACCCTCATCGACATGACGGCGATGAGTGACGTTACTGTACTTTTGCTTACATTCTTCATGTTGACATCTACCTTCTTGCAGAAAGAACCGGTGATTGTGAATACACCGTCTTCAGTATCGGAGATCAAGGTTCCGACATCAGAATTGGTAACAATCCTTGTTGACCAGGAACGCCGTGTATTCATATCCATCGCAGGTTCTCAGGACAGTACATGGTCAAGTGAGCGTGTACGCAAAGATGTGTTGATTCGCGCAGCGAACCTTTACAACGAGACTCATAAGAACAAAATCGAATTTACGCAGCAACAAGTAAACACGTTTGCAAAAATCAATATGTTCGGCTATCCTCTCGCAAGCCTTGGCGAGTTCCTCGACCAACCGCAATCGAAGCAGGACGAGCTTGTCGACCCATCGAAGAACCCCAATGCGGGAATTCCTATCGACAGCAACAAAGACTTGACAAAGCCGAACGAATTCCAGATTTGGATGAACGCAATTTACAATGTTTCGCGTGACGTTACCGACAAAGACGGCAAATCTTTCGAATCTGCAATCAAGAAAGGTGAAGGTATTGCCATCAAAGCCGATAAGGAAACGCCTTATGAGGTGGTTCACGTTGTAATGGACAACCTGCAGACATTGAAGATGAATAGATTTAGTTTAATGACCGCATTAAAGTCGGAAGAGGAATAATTATATGGCACAGATAGAAACAGGTGGCGGTGACGGCAAGAAAGGCAAGGGCCGCCAGAAAAAGATGCAAATCCATGTCGACTTCACTCCGATGGTTGACATGAACATGTTGCTGATTACGTTCTTCATGCTCTGTACCACTATGATTAAGTCCCAGACTTTGCAAATAAGTCTTCCGACCAACGAGAAAGTGGATCAGGCTGAACAAAACAAAGTTAAGCAGTCCGAAGCTATTACGATTATCGTCGATTCAGAACGCGACGAACCGGACGGAACGAAGCCGGGCCGAGTAAAGAAAGACTATGTCTACTACTACGAAGGCAAGCCGGGCGGTGAAATCGGTATCGTGGACAATGACGGCAACGGCATACTCGACAACAACAACCTGAAAGAAATCGAATTCCTTGGCAATGCCAACGGCAAGGCACAAGGCATCCGCGCAATCCTCCGCGATCGCAACAAACAGGTTGTAGAGAAAGTCGACAAGCTGAAAGAAGAATGGCGCGCCAAGAAAATCACTGATGAACAATATCAGGAGACGGCTAAGCAATATAGAAATGACTCTACATTGAAACGCCCGACCGTAATCATCAAAGCCACGGCAGCCGCATCGTATGAAGCTTTGGTCAACGCCCTTGACGAGATGCAGATTAACAGTATAAGCAAATACCAGATTGACAACTTGAACGCAAGTGACTCTGCCCTTTTGCTTGACTACCTTAAGACACATCCTCGCAAATAAAGATGAATTGATCAATATTTATTAACGCTAAAAAGAAAAATCAGATATGGCAAAAGATGTAGATCTTTCATCAAAAGAATGGTGTGACCTTATATTTGAAGGTAAGAATAAGGACTTCGGCGCATACCAGCTCCGCAAGCATTCCGACGGACGCCACAATAAAGCGATGCTTTATGTGATAATCGGTGTCATCGCAATCGGACTGATTCTGAGCGCAGTCAACTTCGCATTGGAACGCGCTGCCGCCCAAATCACCGACGAGGCGAGCCAAGAGCTTGTCACAGTGGATATGGGTGAGCAGGAAGAGGAAGAACCGGAAGAAGAGATGGTAAAAATCGAGGAAGAAAAGCCGGAAGTACTTCCGGAGGAAATCCTCAACACCATCAAAGTTACGGAGCTTAAGATTGCCGACGATGACGAAGTAACCGCTGAAGACGAAATCAAATCACAGGACGAATTGCAAGAGACACAGACTGCATTCGGTCAGGCAAATGTCGACAAAGGTACCGACGACTTGAACGTCGTACGTACTCTCAAAGACGAGGTAATCGTCGAGGAGAAGAAACCGGAACCTGAGAAGGTGTTTACCGCCGTTGAACAGATGCCGCAATTCCCCGGTGGCGACGCAGAGTTGATGAAGTGGCTTAACAAGAACATCAAATACCCGACAATGGCAATGGAGAACAACATCCAAGGACAGGTCGTAGTACAATTCGTTGTAACGAAGACCGGTGCCGTTGGCGAGGTTAAGGTGGTACGCAGCGTGGACAAAGACCTCGACCGCGAGGCAGTACGCGTCTGCAAGTCGCTCCCGAAATTCATCCCGGGTAAGATGAACGGACAGGCAGTGAACGTGTGGTACACGCTTCCGGTCCGCTTCAAGCTCCAAGGATTGAACTAATCGTCAAAAATCTTGATACAAAAAACCGTGCAGCCGGCCGCTGCACGGTTTTTTTATTGTCACTACTTATCCTTATCAGAATGCCCTTGCATTAAGCACTCGACGTGATTGATATACATTACACAGCACGTTATTATAAAACGCATCAGCTAACTGGATCGAAGACACGGTACACACCGTACTACATTGTGATTTAGCCTGAGACTCTGCTTCATCCTGGGTATCGGCATAGATGGTAAATTGTTCTACTTTGGTACCCACAGACTCAGACCCCACACAAACAGTTGGAGATGAAGCGTCATAATACGTATTGACGATTTCGTAAGTAACATTCACAACGTAATTTCTTTTTGCATATGCAGCAACAGAAAGAAGCATACATACCGCCAACATCAAAATTTTTTTCATAACTCATTTTTTTAATTTACAAAAGTGATCTATAGCACCCAAAACAAAAGTAAACCGCAAAAAAAGCGTGGTGCTCATGCTTATCCCATCCTTTGAAGGCGTTGGCGAAACCTTTGATCTATGAGACAACAATAAAGCCCACGCATATACGTGAGCATCTTATACATTACCCTTCCAGATCATATAAGTCGCCAAACTTTACAAAGGAGAAGAATAAAGCTAAAATGCTTTTTTCAATTTATAGCGAAATACTAAATCAACATCATCATTCCATAGGCAAAGAATTTTTATAACAACAATATATAGTCATATGTATTCTCTATGTTAACAAATCAAAGCATTTATGCAATTATTGGCAATTTATGCCTCGTTGGCCATTTTCTTGTTCTCGGCGAGCTGCTCCTTGCTGAGAAGGGAGTTCATCTCCTTCACTACCGCCTGTATTCCTTCGTTGAATTCCTTGAGCAATTCCTTGTAGCAATTCTTGAAATAGGCGGTATGAGCCTTGCGGTATGCCTTACGGTCGCCGCCGAACGACACAACGCAAGTCTTGTCGAAACCGACAGACACATTGTCGATTTTCTCGGTAAGCAGCACAATCAAATCGTCGAGCACCTTATTTGCCTTGTCCTCGTCGATATTATCATAATAATTGAGGATGAAAACCGTCTCACCGGCAACGTCGGCTGCCATATTCTTCATGTACTTTTTTAAATCTCTTTTAGTAGCCATAGTAATATTAATTTTTAGAATTATAACCTGTTCAATACCGTCTCGACCAAATGCTCCATAGAGCCGTGGTAGTCCGTCTCCGCCGTATTGGAAATGCGTCCGGCGATTATGGCGCATATCGTAACCGCCTTATGCCCCATCAGCTTTGCCAGCCCCTGAAGCATAGCGCTCTCCATCTCGAAGTTGGTCAGTTTCCTACCTTCGTACTCAAACCGGTGCAGCAACTCCTTATAGCGGCTTTCAGCAAGGTGTAGCCGCAATTCGCGCCCCTGCGGGCCATAGAAACCGTTGGCCGTAATAGTCACGCCAAGATGCATTTCCGGAGTGGCGAGCCTGCCGACGAGCTCCGCATCGGCATCCACCACATACGGATGATTCCATAGCGGCTTCCACTCGCATTGGCGGATAAATTCATCTTCGAACTCAATGTCGCGGAATTTCTCGGAATCACGATAGAAATGGAAAGCCCCGTCAATGCCAAGCGCCTTTTCCGCTACCACCATAGAGCCTACCGGAATATCCTCCTGTATGCTTCCCGAAGACCCGAGACGCACCATCGTAAGCCGGCGGAAGTCTTTCCGCACAGAGCGGGCGGCAAAATCAATATTGGCAAGGGCATCCAACTCATTGACAACAATATCTATATTGTCCGCACCTATCCCATGGGAAACGCACATTATAGGCTTTCCGCGATAAATGCCGCAAATCGTATGGAACTCACGGTTGCTCACTTCTGCCGTTTTTTCATCGAAAAACGAGGCCACCATATCCACCCTCGCCGGGTCACCGACAAGAATAATGTTGTCACAAAGCATCTCCGGCTTTATATGCAGATGGAATATCGAATTATCATCATTGATAATCAATTCCGAAGGAGCTATCTTTCTTTCCATACCGTCAGTATTATTTTAGATTTATAAAGGTAGTCAAAAAAACGAAGAATGAGAGCGGTGCGGACGTTAATAATTATTTAACGCCGTCAAATCGCTTCTCAGAAATCAAACGGAAGACTTGCGACGCAACTCTACGGAGATTGGAGCGGGCATTTTCAGGAAGCATAGATTCTTCTTTGGAAACCACACCCGGCACTATCGGGAAAACCGACAAGAAACCGGCCGCATTAAGAGCGTCACAATCAGAGACATCAGCCGTAAAGGCCACTACCGGGACACCCTGCCTGCGCGCGGCATTGCAAATGCCATACGGCGTTTTTCCCAGCAATGTGGTTTTATCCATACGCCCCTCGCCCGTCACCACATAATCGGAACCGGCAATAATGCCGTCAAAACCGATAGCATCCAGCACCGCATCAACTCCACAGACAGCTTTTGCGCCAAGCACGGCACACAGTCCGCCGGCAATTCCACCGGCAGCCCCGGCGTATTTCAAGGCCCGAACATCCACGCCGGACACATCTTGCAATACCGCGGCAAAAGAACGTAAACCAGCGTCAAGACTATGCACATCATCGGCATCAGCCCCTTTCTGCGGGGCAAAGACATACGCGGCGCCATTCTCTCCATAAAACGCCGCATCGACATCGCACAACAACGAGAAACGGCACTCCGGCAAGCCGGAAACGGCTAAAGAATCATCTATCCGGCTAACGGCAGCAAGATTTTTACCGGAAGGAAACAACACCTTCCCATCCCTGTCGAAGAAACGGTATCCCAAGCCTGCAAGAATCCCCGCGGCGGCATCGTTAGTGGCACTTCCTCCAAGCCCTATCATAAATTTACGATACCCGAATCCAATGGCACATCTAATCAGTTCCCCAGTCCCTATAGAAGTGGTTTCCAACGGATTCCTATCATGCTCATCGAGCAATGCCAATCCTGAAGCGGACGCTACGTCGAGAACTACAGTATCGCCGTTTATCACTCCATACCGTGCTGCGACAGGCTTGCCAAGAGGTCCGGAAACCGTCGTTTCCACCCAAAAACCGCGCCGCGCTTTTACCAATGCATCTGCCGTACCATCGCCACCGTCGGCAACCGGTACGCACACCACATCACAACCGGGCACAGCATCCAATATACCCTGCCTGACCGCCCCGGCCACTTCCGAAGAAGAAAGCGACCCCTTGAACTTATCAGAAGCCACCACCACTTTCATAATTCACCAAAGCCATAGGGAACAACAAAAGTATCCAAATAGATTTTATAGTGACGCAAGGTAGCGTTCGGCATCTATGGCAGCCTTGCACCCCATACCGGCGGATGTGATTGCCTGCCGGTAGATAGGATCGGCCACGTCGCCGGCGGCGAACACTCCGGGCACGTTGGTTGCCGTCGTAGCCCCCTGCGTTTTTACATATCCTTGTTCGTCAAGCTCGATAAAATCCTTGAATACGTCAGTATTCGGCTTATGCCCGATAGCGAGGAAGAATCCGTCGATTTTTATGTCGAACAATTCTTCTTTGTCAGTCCCTTTATAGCGCACCAATTTTGCCCCTTCAACACCATTGTCGCCGAACAATCCTACGGTATTTGTATTGAACAGCACCTCTATCTTTTCATTGTCGAAAACACGCTTTTGCATCACTTTCGATGCCCGCAGATAGTCCTTGCGAACAATCATATACACTTTCGAGGCAAGATTGCTAAGATAGATTGCCTCCTCACACGCAGTGTCGCCACCACCGACTACGGCCACCGTCTTTTTGCGGTAGAAAAAGCCGTCGCATGTGGCGCACGCCGAAACGCCCATCCCGGCATATTTCTTTTCGTCGGCAAGTCCAAGATATTTAGCAGAAGCACCGGTAGCAATAATTACGGTATCGGCTTCTATCGTGTTGCCATTGTCGGTCACCGCCATCAACGGCTTTCCACTGAAGTCGACCTTGACTATTTCGTCATTCATAACCTCGGTGCCGAACCGTAAAGCCTGTTTCTTCAGGTCTTCCATCATGTCCGGGCCCGACACGCCTTCCGGATAACCGGGAAAATTCTCCACTTCCGTAGTTATAGTCAATTGGCCTCCGGGCTGCATACCCTCGCAAACGACGGGATTAAGATTCGCTCGCGACGCATATATGGCCGCCGTATATCCGGCAGGGCCGGAACCTATTATCAGGCATTTCGTCTTTATTGTATCCATCTTGGTTTTATTATTATCGTAAGTCAATGACCGGAGTACCGGCCGGAACAAGATTTTTCTCGAACATAAATGTAGAAGCCGGATAATTCGCCCCGCCTTTGGTATGGCTAAGTACAATTATGACCGCCGTACCGTCGGAAAGCGAAAACACAATCTTTACAGGCAAATACGTGCGGCGGCTTATTGTAAGCCGTACGGATTTAATATCCGAACCGCTTTCTTTCGGGAAAAGGTCAACTTCATGGTTACCCGCAGTTGCCGACTTCACCTGCCGCGAGGTAAAAGTGCTGCGGAAACCGCTTATGATGGCATACGGATTGACCATCTGCAATTCCTCCGCCGTAGGCTCAGTAATATTCACCTCCCCGCTCATAGGCGAATAGCTCCAAAGGATTTTGCCGTCATACCAACAGCGCAAATCATTGGAAACCATACGGAATTTCTCGCCCTGCATGATAATCGAGCCTTCCGTCACCCCTTGGTCGGTCGTTATGGCATAATGAGCCGACAATCCTTTCACCGCCTTATACGTAGCGATTACTTTATCTATTATTTTCTGTGAATTGTCGGCAGCAATAATATTTACTGCCGGCAAAATCAATAAAAGGCACAATAGCGTTATTTTCCTATACATACTCACTTGTTCTGATTTAGAATATTTTCCAATCCGTAAGCGTCGACAAGTACCTGACGCGGCTTACCCCCGACAGCCGGCCCGACAATCCCCGCCGCCTCCATCTGGTCCATCAATTTTCCGGCACGGTTATAGCCGATAGAATAACGCCGCTGCAATGATGATGTCGATGCCGTATTTCCCGAACTGACGACAAACTCGGCCGCCTCGTCGAACAATGGGTCACGGTCGGTGAAACTTCCGAATCCGCCACCATTACCGCTGCCGCCTTCCGCCTGTTCAGGCACGAATTTAGGCAACTCATAAGGATGGTCGAAACCGACCTGATTACTGATATAATCCACGATAGCCTCGACTTCAGGTGTATCTACAAAAGCACACTGCACACGTGTCAATTGGTTATCGTATGTAATCAGCATGTCACCCCTTCCGATTAACTGCTGTGCCCCTGACCGGTCGAGAATAGTGCGGCTGTCGACCATCTGCGTCACACGGAACGCAATACGTCCCGGACAATTCGCCTTAATCACACCGGTAATGATGTCGGTCGACGGACGCTGTGTTGCAAGAATCATGTGTATGCCTACGGCACGTGCCTTCTGCGTTATGCGCGCGATAGGCATTTCCACCTCCTTGCGCCCTATATTCATTATCAAGTCGGCAAGCTCGTCGATTACGACCACTATATAAGGCAAGAACTTATGCCCTTTCTCCGGATTCAACCGACGTGCTACAAACTTTTTATTATAATCCTCGATATTACGCTCATGCGCGTCGTTGAGCAGCAACAAACGGTCTTCCATTTCCTGAACAAGCGAATTCAATGTGGCCACCGCCTTGTTCATATTCGTGATGATGGCATCCTCCTCGCCTTCCATTTGCGCGATATAGTGATATTCGAGCGGAGCATACATACTGAATTCCACCATTTTAGGGTCAATCATCACAAATTTCAGCTCCGACGGATGTTTCTTATAAAGCAACGATGTAATGATTGCATTCAACCCTACCGATTTACCCATACCTGTGGCACCCGCCACCAAGATATGCGGCATCTTGGCAAGGTCGGCGATGAACACATCATTCGAGATGGTGCATCCCATCGCTATAGGCAATTTATAATTGCATTCCTGAAACTTTTTCGACTCGATAATCGACCGCATCGAAACCGTCTGTTTTTCCTTATTAGGCACTTCTATACCAATTGTGCCCTTACCGGGGATAGGTGCAATTATACGGATTCCAAGCGCGGCAAGCGAAAGGGCTATGTCATCCTCCAGTACTTTGATTTTTGAGATTCTTACCCCTTCCGCAGGTATTATCTCATAAAGAGTCACCGTAGGCCCCACGCTTACTTTAATACTTTTTATCTCTATTCCATAATCGCCAAGAGTCTTAGTGATTCTTGCCTTGTTTTCCTCCTGCTCCTGAATATCGACACTTATCGTATTGTTTTTCGCCTCATGCAGCAAAGTCGAAGGCGGGAATTTAAACCGCGACAATTCCGCCGTCGGGTCGAAAGGCTTTTCCATTACGGAATCGGCTTTCTCAATCGGCTTCAGCGTCACATCCTCTGATTCAGACGACGTTTCTTCTACGTCTTCAACCCTGACGCCGCTTGATTCCGGCACAATATCGGCCGCATCGTCATCCACATCATTATCCTGCGCAAATTCCTCATCACTCTCCTGACCGCCAAACTGTATGTCCTCCACACGGATCTTTTCGCTAACCGGCTTAGGAGCGGCGGCAGCCATCACTTTTCCGCCAAAAGTATGGCGGGCTTCCTCTTCTTCCCTGCGCTTGGCTTCCATCTGGACAGCACGCCGTTTCTCCACAAATTCACAGTATCCGCGATAAATCCGCTTCAATGAATTTATGCACAAAGCCACAAGTATAGATATAAGAAATATATTGAAAAATATAGCGCCATATATACCCGCTACACTTATCATAAACTCATTGAGATACTTGCCGTGCTCACCCCCAAGCGGAAAAAACGAACCGCCGTAAAGAGTGACCAAGCCCACGACACTCGAAACAGTCACAGTAGCGACAAGGCATATAACGATTGTCGACGACATTCTCAGCCGGTATTTGCCGATAAGGTGCAATCCGATAACAGCAATAAGATAAATCAGGAAAAAAGCCCCTACTCCGAATCCTCTGTTAAACAGCAAATCAGCTATCGAAGCACCGAACGGTCCTCCATCATTGCGTATCCCGCTATTCCTCGCATTTTCTATTATGCCATTAGCATCCACCAAACTTTGGTCGGCCGCGCCATTCACAAAATATGAAATGCTCGACAACAACAGCAATGCGGCAAAAAGCAAGCAACCGATGCCGGCGACCCCCTTAACCCTCTCATCCTTAAAAAAAGAAAGTATCTTTATAGATGACTGCTTTTTATCCTTGCTATCGGCAACGACACTCTTCTCATTCACGATTCCAGCATCACCGGTATCGGTAATCTCATCTTCTTTATTGCCGTAAGTCGGTATGAATTGATTGTTAAATTTTAATCCCACTTCTATCTATTTTTCAAATTCTTATTATCATTTTTTATTCCAAAAATGTTTTGTAAAGATAATCAAAACGGTGAACAGTTCCAAACGTCCCAAGAGCATCAGTGCGGACATCGTCCATTTTCCCACATCGGAAATAGCAGCAAAAGAGCTGCCGGACACACCATACCCAAGCCCGATGTTGCTCAAAGCGGAAACCGACATGAACAACGAGTCGAAAAACGACACGCCCGTCTCCGCAAGAATGGCCGTGCCGATAAATATCAGCACAACATAAACAAGCAAAAATGTATTGGTTTTAGACACCAGTTCCGGTTGCAAAACTTTTCCGTTTACCCTCACTGTCTTAACCGTATTCGGATGGATTATCTTATACAGCTCATTCCTGAAATGCCTTACCGATACCACCAGCCTGTCGATTTTGAAACCGCCCGCTGTAGAGCCGGCACACGAACCCACAACCATTATCGCCAATATGACAATTATAGCAAGCCCCTGCCAGTCCAGATAATCAGAACCGACAAATCCCGTAGTAGTAATAGTGGTTACCACTTGAAACACCGTATCTATCACAAGGCTTTGCAAATCCGGATAGTTGCCGGTCAGCCAAAGCCTGACAGCAATTATAACGACAGCCCCTACGACAATGTAAGCATACCACCTGAAAGTGTCATTCCGGAACAATGCCTTTGGCCTGCCTATCACCACATAATACAACAGTCCGAAATTAGCACCTGATAAAAACATGAAAATTGACAATACGATTTTCACATAATCGGAATTGTAAGCCTCTATGCTCGCATTCTTAGTGGAAAATCCACCGGTTGCTATCGCCGAGAAAGCATGGCAGACAGAATCGAACAGATTCATCGGTCCCATCCATAGCAACACGATAAGAATCGTATTCAGTAAGAAATAGATTCCCCATAAACTCTTTGCCGTATGGCTTATACGGGGACGCACCTTGTCATGTGTTATACCGGTAACCTCGGCGTTAAAAAGCTGGATACCGCTTTTCTTATTAAGCATCGGTATAACCGCAAGCGTAAAAAGGATGATACCCATTCCACCCACGAAATGAGTAATTGCCCGCCACATCAAAATGCCGTGCGACACATCTTCAACCGACGCTATCGCCGACACACCTGTCGTAGTGAAACCCGACATCGTCTCGAAATAGGCGGACGCAACATCGAGATTAGCGCTTCCAAAAACAAACGGCAACATCCCGAACAGAGAAAACAGCACCCATACCAAAGCCGTCAGCAATATACCCTCGCGCTTGCCCATATCGTTGTCGCGCGATTTTGTCAACGCCATAAGAAGCAACCCGCAACCTGCTGTCACCGCTATGGACAGCCAAAAGCTGACGGCCTCGTCAAACTCCGAATAGAAATAACATACAGCCAACGGTATCAGCATGAACCCCGACTCTATCAGCAGCAAAAGTCCGAGTATACGGAATATCACATTGAAGTTAATATTTCCTTTGCGTGGAAAAAGCATAGTTTCTGCTAATTGAATATTTTTTCTATTTTATGGATTGCTCCGGAAAGACAAAATACAAGCACATGGTCGCCGGCCATTATCTGCGTATGCCCGTCGACAAGCATGCCCTTGCCGTCACGTATAAGTCCGCCGATTGTCATGTCTTTTGAAAGCTTTAAATCCTTCACGCAAGCCCTCGTGACTTTAGCACCTTCCTTCACCACCATTTCTGCCACCTCTGCATCTGTCAAGGCGAGGCATTTCGCATTAGATGAGTCAAAATCAAGCAGAATCTGGAATATTTGGCTCGAAGCAAGCAACTTTTTATTAATTACCGTTCCGATGTTCAAGTTCTCTGCGGCGGCTATGAACTGTATGTTCTCAACTTCCGCTATCGTCTTCGACACCCCCGATTCTTTAGCCGTAAGGCATGCAAGAATGTTAGTCTCTGAGCTGTCGGTAAGTGCTATAAAGGTATCATAATTGGCTATACCCTCCTCCTTAAGCAAATCAAGGTCGCGGGCATCGCCATTGACAACAGAACAATTTGACGGCAACTGTGTCACAAGCTTCAGGCACTTCTCCCTGTCTGTCTCTATTATCTTTATATCGTATGAGTCGTCGAGCATATTGACCAAACGCACGGCAATTCTACTTCCGCCCATTATAAGTATCTTCTTTATATTAACCGGACGCTTGCCGCACAAATCTATTATTTTCCCGATATTTTCTTTCTGCGTGGTGAAATACACAATATCACCGGCTTCAAGATGGTCGCTACCGCGTGGGATTATGGTCTCATGCCTGCGCCGTATGGCCGAGACATGGAATGGATGCCCGCTTTGAGCGAGATCCTTCAGTTGCAGATTGATGATTTTTGCATTCTCGCGCAGTTTAACGCCTGTAAGCAACAACTCTCCGTTATAAAGTTCAAACCAGTTACGTGCCCAAGAATGACGCATGGCCGACATGATTTCCATAGAAGCAAAATACTCAGGATAAATCAAGTCATCGACCCCGATACTTCTAAAATACGGCTTATAATCCGTTTTCATGAACTCATAGTTGTCGATTCGCGCCACAGTCTTCCTTGCCCCAAGATTCTTAGCCATCGAGCATGAAACGATGTTGCGTGTCTCGAACGGAGTCACCGCTATATACAAATCAGCACTACTTATATTGGCTTCTTTCAGAATCTTGAAAGCAGTAGTACGCCCTGTCATTGTCATCAAATTATAATTCGAGTCGAGAGCCTGCAATTTTGACTCATCCGGATCAATCAGAATCACGTCCTGCCCTTCGGCCGACAACAACTTTGCAAGGTGTGTGCCTACTTCACCGGCTCCAGCTATTACAATTTTCATTTCAGCATTTTTAAAATCCTGTCCTTTATACTGTCCTTATCAATCCCGCATATAGCTGCCAATTGCGCGACTGTACCCTGTTTCACGAAATTGTCGGGGATACCAATCCGCTCTACCTTAGGCGAAAATCCGTGGTCACTCATCCAATCCACAATCGCCGACCCGAATCCGCCATTGACAGCCCCGTCTTCCACTGTAATTATCTTATCGAATTTCTTTCCTATTTCAGCGAGCAAATCAGCATCGAGAGGTTTAAGAAACACCATATCATAGTGGGCGATGCTCAAACCGGCAGTTTTTTCCACTTCGTCTATAGCTTTTGCGGCAACATTGCCTATAGTGCCTATCGAAAGGACGGCAAGCGACTCGCCGCCCCTAAGCATTCTTCCTTTGCCGACTGGCATTTCACACATACTGTTACGCCAATCAACATTTTCACATTTGCCGCGAGGATAACGTATGGCAAAAGGCCCATAATCATGCAATTGCGACGTATACATCAGATTCCGCAGACAATGCTCGTCAATCGGAGCCGACACTATCATATTAGGAATGCTACGCAAATAGCACAAATCGAACACGCCATGGTGCGTCGCCCCGTCCTCACCGACCAATCCTGCACGGTCAATACAAAAAGTCACTGGCAACTGTTGCAACGCCACATCATGAATTATCTCATCATACCCTCTTTGCAAAAAGGAGGAATAGATGCAACAGAAAGGCTTGGCACCGTCCTTTGCCAGCCCGCCTGCAAAAGTGACTGCATGCCCTTCCGAGATACCAACATCAAAAGTCCTTTCCGGAAAAGCTTGCTGCATGAACGTCATCGAGCAGCCTGTCGGCATAGCCGCCGTAATGCCTACGATTTTAGGATTGGCTTCAGCAAGTTCCACCAATGTCTTGCCGAAAACATCCTGATATTTCAACCGTCCGTCATCGGGCGACTTAACTATTTCTCCAGTCTCCTTATTGAATTTTCCCGGAGCATGCCACGTACACGGATCTTTCTCCGCCGGAGCATACCCTTTTCCTTTCACAGTACGGAAATGGAGGATACGCGGCCCTTCCATATCCTTAATGTCGCTGAATACGCGCACAATACGCTCTATATCATGTCCGTCATACGGCCCGAAATAACGGATATTCAGGCCTTCGAATATGTTTTGCTGTTTTGAGATAAGCGATTTAAGACTGTTGTTGAACCTCAGTATCACTCCCCTGTGGCGTTCATCGATAAGATGCAACTTTTTCAACAGCTTGTAAGCACGGTAGCGGAATGTATTATAGCTCTTCGAAGTGGTAAGATTAACCAACGACTTATTAAGCGCGCCCACATTATGGTCTATCGACATATCATTGTCGTTAAGCACAATCAGCAAATTGCTCTTATTAGCCGCCGCATTGTTCAAGCCTTCAAAAGCCAATCCGCCGGCAATCGAAGCGTCGCCGATAACAGCAATGACATTACGTCTCGGAATGTCACCATTGATAATAGAGGCTGTCGCCATGCCAAGAGCCGCGGAAATGGAATTAGAGGCGTGCCCTGCTATGAAATTGTCATACTCGCTTTCTTCCGGGTTAGGGAATCCGCTCAATCCATTCAATTTTCTTATTGTAGGGAACTTGTCCCTCCGTCCGGTAAGAATCTTATGTCCGTAGGCCTGATGCCCTACATCCCACACTATACGGTCGTAAGGAGTGTTGAAAACATAATGCAATGCTACCGTAAGCTCCACAGCGCCCATACTCGACGCAAAATGACCGGGATTTTCCGAAAGCACATCAATCATATATTTTCTCAACTCCGCGCACACCTGCGGCAACTGGCTTACATCAAGCTTCCGTAAGTCATCCGGACTGTCGATTTTAGATAAAAGAGGATAGTCCTGCGAATTGATTTTATTATCCTGTTCCAAAACCAAATCTCCTTTCATTATTTGTCGTATCGTCCTTGCTTATATTTCTTATATAACGGCACAAAAACGATTATTCCAGAAGCGATTATGGAAAACACTACCATAAAATCGACCTTTCTGCTCATCAACAGCACTATGCACAAACCTATCCACAATAGAATAAGGCATACAAACCTGAATATGGCATATCCTTTCATCGCTTCTTATTTTTTGCAAAGATACAGCAAATCGAGTGCAGAACAATCAAACTTGTTTGAAATTGTTATGCCAATTTGCACTATCTTTGCCCCACATAACGTCACACCACAATGGATAATTATATATTTTCGATAGAAATGCAAGTACGCGATTACGAACTTGACGCTGAAGGAATAGTCAACAACGCCAACTACTTGCACTATTTGGAACATACCCGCCATCAATTCTGCACGCAAAACGGAATATCGTTCGCCGAGATGCAAGAACGAGGCATCATTCCCGTACTCAACAAAGTAGAGATAGAATACAAGACACCTCTCCGAAGCGGCGACTCGTTCGTCAGCAAACTCAACCTCGAGCGGAAAGGAGCGAGATTCGTGTTCTACCAAGACATATTCAAGCCTGACGGAACTATGGTCGTCAAAGCGGTAGTGAGTTGCGTATGTCTGTCGGGAGGGAAACTCGACCGGGGGGATATGCTTGCAGATATTTTCAAGAAATTCTTATAACACGCCATGTCCGGACTGCCGTCGATATATCAAATAGCATTTTCTTCGTTGAAAGGCATTTCAATCGAAACCGCCAACGAAATACTTTCCGACGTCGGCACGGAAGAAAATTTCTTCCGGATGAGCGACATCGACTTGCAGAAACTTTCAGGGACAAACAACAGAATCTTTGACGACACCTACCGCTCGGGACTTTTGGAAAATGCCCGGAAAGAGCAAGAATTCATCACCAATAAAAACATAGGTACTTACTATTTCAGAGACGAAAATTTCCCGGTCAGACTGCAAAACGCTCCCGATGCGCCCCTGCTAATCTATTCCGCAGGCCGATGCGACCTCAACGCTAAAAAGATGGTGAGCATCGTCGGGACACGCCATGCCACAATCTACGGGGCAAACCTATGCCGGGATTTAGTCTCCAGTCTTAAAGACAAAATCGGGAGCGACATTATCATTGTCAGCGGATTAGCTTACGGCATAGATGTCACAGCCCATCTTGCATCACTGGATGCCGGGCTGCGGACAGTTGCTGTAATGGCGCACGGATTAGACATGGTTTATCCAGCGCAACACCGCCAGACAGCCGCCGACATCATAAAAGAAGGCGGAGCCGTAATCACCGAATATCCGTCACGCACACGCATTCACCGGTCGAATTTTCTTGCGCGCAACCGCATCATCGCAGCACTTTCCGACTGCACCGTGGTCGTAGAATCGGCACGGAAAGGCGGCGCATTGGTCACGGCCAACATTGCGGCAAGCTACGGCCGCGACGTTTTCGCATTCCCGGGACGCACTAACGACGAATACTCCGAGGGATGCAACACACTGATAACAAAAAACGTAGCGGCACTAATCACATCCGCCGACGATCTGATAGACCTGATGTGCTGGGAACGGATAAACAGCAAGCCTGTGCAGCAAGAACTTTTCATAAAGCTCGACAGTAACGAGCAAATGATTTACGACCGGCTGTCTGCCAACGGAACGGCAAGCGTAAACGAATTGAGCCTGACAGTTAAAATCCCGGTACACAAGCTGCTGAGCATCCTCGTAGATATGGAATTCCGCGGAATAATCCAATCCCTTCCCGGCAACCGCTACGCCCTCGCCCGCCCTATTTAATCAACACTTTTGCAGAACGTACAGCAGTGTCGGAAACCAATGACACCACATAGACACCCGGCGACAGACCAGCCGTCGAAAGCACCGCCTCACTCTCTCCCGACAGTTCCACTGCGTCTACCACCGCACCCTTGGCATCTGCCAGTTCCGCACGACGGTAGCAGTCGCAGTCAACGCCGACACGCAGCCAACCGTCGCCCTGCGTCATCTGTACGCCATCAGATATAGTGTTTACAGTCTCGACACCACCCATCTCCAAGTTGTCATAATCTTCGTCATAACGATATTCAAAATCAGCATTATATTCATATCCCTCACATTGCGGGTAATTCGACACATAATTCAAATGCGCCGTGAAGCATAATGTACAAGATTGCCTGTCCGGAAAAGGATATAGTAAATAACTTTCAGACGGATGTACTATGCCCAAACCCTCGACCGCATAAAGAAAATCATTCGGACTATCTTCCCCCATCGACAGATAAACAGCCTTGCGCCATTGATTCCCTATTTTAACATACTCAATGCGTGATACTGTGCCACAATATAAACCGTTGATTATGACATCTGTCCCTTTTGGCGCATTAAAATCATAAATCAACTGTTCTTTATCAGAACCGTATGGTTCTCCTTCTGCATTCAATTTTATTATCGCATACACTTTCTTATCTTCCTCTCTTGCAAAACCCGCCAATCTTCCATTCTCTTTGCTGAATTGCATGGAATTATAACGGTAGCATTTTTTATATGTCTTTCCATCTATGATAGTCTCACCTTTAAATTGGATATAATAAGAGGATGTTTTCCCATAAATCGTCGGTATGCTCCATTCGTAGCCCCATTCCACGCCCTCGCGCACTATCGGCACGTATTCATAGCCTTCTGGCTCTTCCGCTGCCGTCTCCACCCGTTGCTGCGCCATCACTCCGAACACGCAGCCTACGATTACAAAAATAAGCGCACTCTCTTTCATATTATTCGTAGTTTAAGTTTAACATAGATCCTTTTTCCAGATCGAAATTTTCTCACAACGTCTTTTCAGTGTTACAAATTAATTCATAGAATCGTCATACAGCGGTTCTTCGAGCAAGAAAGCACAAGGCTTGAACCATTCACAAGCGGCACATTGTACCCATAATTTTATTATGGCAACAAAATTCGTTCTAATGAACGGACAAAATTACACGTTAAATATAAACAATCTTTTTTCTAATAGCAAGTTTTGACAAAAGATTTTCACAAAATATTTAATTTCAGCAAACATACGGCAAACATTGCCCGAAATAACGTGAATCAGAACTCGCGTCGAATACAATCAACGCTGTTTGGCAAGCTCTATTATTTCAAGGTCGCGTATGTCGCTGCCGTCGATTTTCAGGCGGACAAGCGTGCGGACAGCCTGCCATCCGTAGACACCAGCCGCGCCGGGATTGATATGCAGCAACTGCAGCTGGCGGTCGTAAATCACTTTCAGAATATGGCTGTGACCGGCAACAAAAATTTTCGGGCGGCGTGTCTCCAGTCTGAATTTTATTCTGGGCGCATATTTCCCCGGATAGCCGCCTATATGGGTCATCATCACGCGGACATCCTCTGTTGTCCACTCCTGCATGGTACCGAAACGCAGACGGAAACCTGCGCCGTCGATATTTCCGGCAACGGCACGCACGACCGGCGCTACCGATTCAAGGCGGTCGATTATCTCGTCGGAGCCAATGTCGCCGGCATGCCAAATCTCGTCGCAACCGGCAAAATGCTCCGCATAGCGGTCGTCCCAATATCCGTGAGTATCCGATAGAATGCCTATTTTCTTCATAACCGTTTCAATATAATGCCTGAACCATCTTCGCTTTTGCAGGGATGCCCTTACGAAGATTGACCCGCAATGCCTCCCAAGCTATCCCGAACACAAAGCTATGCACCGAATGGCGCACGCTGATATTGTTTTCCCAAACCGTGGTAAACTCATTGCGGTAACCCAACCGCAACGATGCCGTCCCGATGTGCAAATCCACGGTCACCATATTATCCATATCGAAACGGTTTTTCCACCATCCGAAATTCACGGCATCTTTATAATTGCCCAAATACATCTCGAAAAACGACTGGTCGTAATCAGGCAGATAAAACGCTCCTAACACAGGAATCTCAGGCTGGTAGCGCGCCGTAACCGGCAGTTTGCCGATTTTAAACGAGTAGACAGCCATCCCTGTAACGCCCACATTAAAATATATCTGCGGAGAGCATACGTTGTTCGAATTGCGGGGGTCGTAGGTCACGCCGCCATTGAATCCGGCCACGCCTCCCGCATAGAAATCCAATCCCGGCAACGGATGCGCGTCAAGTCTGCGCATCAGTCCATAGCCGACATCGGCAAGCAAAGTGTGCCGAGTATTATTTCCTGAAAGATTCTGGATATTATCGTATGATATGGCAGCTTCTACCCGGCCTATCCATTTCTCCGGAGAGAATTTCGCCGCCCGCACGAACTCCGTGCGTATTTCCATCCGCTTGCCTTCATACCATAATTGGCTAAGGTAAGTATCGGCACTCCTGTTCTTTCCGAAATTAAACATCACGGAAATATCGGCCGGACGCGACACGGCAGAATCGGCAGGCTCAGAAGCATCCGCACCGACAGCAAACACGGCAACCATCACGACAACAACCACACGTATCAATCTGATGCCGCCCAACCCTTTAATCCAATTCATCCGTATCAAAGAGACGCATCTGCCCTGTAAGCTCATCGCGCACATCATTCTGGTTAATTACATCATCGGTCTCAACCGTGTCAGCGTCAATGTCGACCGGCGG
>ENA-ORSJ01000199-ORSJ01000199.1-human-gut-metagenome-genome-assembly--contig:-NODE-199-length-69465-cov-13.668376_pt1 | contig 69465 bp, 50 predicted proteins | sample MGYA00242191_ERZ509158 | MGnify/ENA primary metagenome ERZ509158 (study PRJEB26280, sample SAMEA2338623) | human gut metagenome | biome: human gut; feature: human-associated habitat; material: faeces...
GGCCGTTGCCGCCGCTGTCGCCTCGAAAGGGCCCCGCCGGCGCGTTGCGGGGCCGTCGGGGCGCGGCAAAGGTAGGATTTATTGTCGGATTTTGGGCGCACTCTGAATTATATTTCCTATTTTTGTAGCAAAATATTCCGACACTATGGATTCCAAACTCGTGCTTTACAATACGCTCACCCGCCGCAAGGAGGTGTTCGAGCCGATTACCCCCGGCCGCGTGGGGATGTACGTCTGCGGCCCCACGGTCTACGGCGACCCCCATCTGGGCCATGCCCGTCCGGCCGTGACCTTCGACCTGCTGTTCCGCTACCTGAAGGCCTCGGGCTACAAGGTGCGCTACGTGCGCAACATCACCGACGTGGGCCATCTGGAACACGACGCCGACGAGGGTGAGGACAAAATCGCCAAGAAGGCGCGTCTCGAGCAGCTCGAACCGATGGAGGTGGCCCACTACTATACGGAGCGCTACCACCACGCTATGGATGCGCTCAACGTCGAGACGCCCTCTATCGAGCCCTGCGCTTCGGGCCACATCATCGAGCAGATTGCCTTCGTCAAGCGGATTCTCGATGCGGGCTACGCCTACGTGTCGAACGGCTCGGTCTACTTCGACGTCGAGAAGTACAACGCCGCCTACAACTACGGCCGCCTGTCGGGCCGCAACCTCGACGACATCGTCGCCAACACGCGCGAGCTCGACGGCCAGAGCGACAAGCACCACTCTTACGACTTCGCCCTCTGGAAGAAGGCCTCGCCCGAACACATCATGCGGTGGCCCTCGCCCTGGAGCGACGGCTTCCCGGGCTGGCACATGGAGTGCTCGGCCATGTCGACGCGCTATCTGGGCGAGCGGTTCGACATCCACGGCGGCGGCATGGACCTCATGTTCCCCCACCACGAGTGCGAAATCGCGCAGTCGACGGCCGCTCTGGGCCACGACTCGGCGCGCTACTGGGTCCACAACAACATGATTACCATCAACGGCCAGAAGATGGGCAAGTCGCTGGGCAACTTCATCACGCTCGAGGAGCTCTTCACGGGGCGCCACCGTCTTCTGGCACAGGCCTACTCGCCGATGACCATCCGCTTCTTCGTGCTGCAGGCCCACTACCGCTCGACGCTCGACTTCTCGAACGAGGCGCTGCAGGCCGCCGAGAAGGGGCTCGACCGTCTGATGAAGGCCGTCGAGACGCTCGACCGCCTCAAGGCGTCGGACTCCTCGACGGTCAATCCGGCCGAGCTCGAGGAGCGCTGCCGCGCGGCGATGGACGACGACCTCAATTCGCCGATGGTCATCTCGGCCCTCTTCGACTGGGTGCGCATCATCAACCAGATTGCCGAGGGGCAGCAGCGCATCTCGGCCGAGGACCTCAAGGCGCTTCACACGACGGTGCACCGCTACGTCTTCGGCATCCTCGGACTGAAGGACGAGAAGGCGGCCGGCGCCGCTTCGGGCCGCGACTACGTGACGCCGCTGGTCGAGCTGCTGCTCGAGGAGCGTCTCAAGGCGCGTGCCGCCAAGGACTGGGCCACGTCGGACCGCATCCGCGACGGCCTCTCCGCCGCCGGCATCCGCGTCAAGGACCGCAAGGACGGCAGCGACTGGGAGCTCGAGTAGCGCTGCGGAACCCCTGCCCCGGCATCCATGCGCCGGGGCGCAGGTGTGCTCTCCGGAGGGCAGGGTCTCCGGGGCGGAGACTCCATCCGTCCGGAGTGCTCCGCCACGGGACTGTCCGTGCCGGGAAGAGAGCCCGGGGTTCCTCCCCCGAATGGAAAAATAAACAACGGGGTGCCTGCGGGCATCCGCATCTGGAAGAGACAACGCAAGGAAAGAAAGGAGAGAAGAAGTTATGACGGAGATAAGGGGAGCGGCCATGGAGCTCGGAACCGAGCGTATTCGCAAACTGCTCGTGCAGTATGCCGTGCCGGCCATCATTGCCATGACGGCCTCGTCGCTCTACAACATGGTGGACAGCATCTTCATCGGCCACGGCGTGGGCCCGCTCGCCATTTCGGGTCTGGCGCTCACCTTCCCGCTGATGAACCTCGCGGCGGCCTTCGGCTCGCTGGTGGGCGTGGGTGCCGCGACGCTCGTCTCGATGCGCCTCGGACAGCGCGACTACGACACGGCCGGCAAGGTGCTGGGCAACGTCTTCATGCTCAATCTGATTATCGGCGTGGCCTTCAGCATCGTCACGCTGCTCTTCCTCGACCCGATTCTCTACTTCTTCGGTGCGAGCGAGGCGACGGTGGGCTATGCGCGCGAGTACATGACCGTGATTCTGCTGGGCAACGTCATCACGCACATGTATCTGGGGCTGAACTCCGTGCTGCGCGCCTCGGGCCACCCGCGCAAGGCGATGTACGCCACCATCAATACGGTGGTTATCAATACGGTGCTCGATCCGCTCTTCATCTACGGCTTCGGCTGGGGCATCCGCGGCGCCGCCATCGCCACGGTGCTTGCCCAGGTCATCTCGCTCGTGTGGCAGTTCCGCATCCTCTCCGACCGGCGCGAGCTGCTCCACTTCCGGCGCGGCATCTACCGCCTCCATGCCAAAATCGTGCGCGACATCCTGGCCATCGGCATGTCGCCCTTCCTGATGAACCTGGCCGCCTGCTTCATCGTGATTCTCATCAACAAGGGGCTCAAGGAGTTCGGCGGCGACCTCTCCATCGGCGCCTACGGCATCGTCAACCGCGTGGCCTTCTTCTTCGTGATGGTGGTCATGGGGCTCAACCAGGGCATGCAGCCCATCGCCGGCTACAACTTCGGCGCGCAGCAGTACGACCGCGTGCTGCGGGTGCTGAAGCTGACGGCTATCGGCGCCACGTGCGTCACCACGTGCGGCTTCCTGCTGGGCGAGCTGATGCCGCGGCTGGCCGTCTCGCTCTTCACGAAGGATGCCGAGCTGGTGCGTCTGGCGGCCGAGGGCATGCGCATCACCTTTGTCTGCTTCCCGATTATCGGCTTCCAGATGGTGGCCACCAACTTCTTCATGAGCATCGGCATGGCCGGCAAGGCCATCTTCCTGTCGCTCTCGCGCCAGCTGCTCTTCCTGCTGCCGGGGCTCGTGCTGCTGCCTCCGCTCTTCGACCAGTATACGCAGTGGAACGGCAGCTGGGGCGTATGGTGCGCCATGCCGCTGTCGGACCTGCTGGCCAGCATCGTCGCCTTCCTCATGCTGATGCATCAACTGCGCGGATTCAGGCGCCTGGTGGGGCCGGACTCCGCACCTCAAAAATAACGCGATATGGACAAGTTCGTAATCAACATAGGCCGCCAGCTGGGCAGCGGCGGCAAGGCTGTCGGCGAGCTTCTTGCCCGCCGGCTCGGCATCCGGATGTACGACAAGCAGCTCATCGCCCTGGCGGCCGACCAGAGCGGCATCCGTCCCGAACACTTCGAGAAGGCCGACGAGAAGGAGTCGCGCGGCATGCTCTCGTCGCTGGTCTACTACCTGAGGGCCCCCTTCTGCGGCGACAACGCCACGGTGGCCAACGTGCTGTCGAACGACGCGCTGTTCAAAATCCAGAGCGACGTGATTCGCGACCTGGCCGCACGCGAGTCGTGCATCTTCGTGGGACGCTGCGCCGACTACATCCTGCGCGACCATCCGCGCGCGGTCAACGTCTTCATCTCGGCCGACGAGGAGGACCGCATCGAGCGGCTCTGCCGCCTGCACGGCATCACGCCCGAGGAGGCGCGCACGCGGATGCGGCGGACCGACGCCAGCCGCGCCGACTATTACAATTACTACAGCTCCCGCACGTGGGGCGAAGCGGCCACCTATCACCTGTGTGTCAACTCGTCGACGCTCGGCGGTGAGGAGGGAACGGCCGACTTCATCCTCGAATTTGCGTCGCGGAAGCTCAAAACCCGATTCTGAAACATCATGGTACTTGCCGAACAAATCAAGGAGGCGGCCGCGCGCCGCGATACGCTCTACCGCTGTCTCGACATCGAACAGCGCCGGATAGACCTGCGCAACGAGGAGGAGAAGACCCAGGAGCCCGACTTCTGGAACGACCCCGCCAAGGCGCGCGAACAGCTGCGCAAGGTGGCGGGCATCAAGGCGTGGATTGAGGAGTACGACGCCGTGGACAAGCTGGTCGAGGACCTCGAGCTGATGCCTGACTTCGTGAAGGAGGGGGTCGTCTCCGAGGAGGAGCTCGACGCCCACTACGCCGAGACGATGGAGCGCATCGGAAAACTCGAGATGCGCAACATGCTGCGCCGCGACGAGGACAAGCTGGGCGCCATCATGGACATCAACGCCGGTGCGGGCGGCACCGAGGCGCTCGACTGGGCCTCGATGCTCATGCGCATGTATACGCGCTGGGGCGAGGCCCACGGCTACAAGGTCAAGGTGCTCGACTATCAGGCCGGCGAGGAGGTGGGCGTCAAGTCCTGTACGCTGGAGTTCGAGGGCGACTATGCCTACGGCTATCTGAAGAGCGAAAACGGCGTCCACCGCATGGTGCGCCTCTCGCCCTTCAACGCCAACAACAAGCGTCAGACAACCTTCGCCTCGGTCTTCGTCTCGCCGGCGGTCGACGACTCGATTGAGATTGTGGTCAATCCGGCCGACATCGAGTGGGATACCTTCCGTTCGAGCGGTGCGGGCGGCCAGAACGTCAACAAGGTGGAGACGGCCGTGCGCCTGCGCTACCACGGCAAGGACCCCGATACGGGCGAACCGGTGGAGTACCTCATCGAGAACATGGAGACCCGCTCCCAGCTGATGAACCGCGAGAATGCGATGCGCATCCTCAAGTCGAAGCTCTACCAGCGCGAGCTGGACAAGCGCATGGCGACGCAGCAGGCTCTGGAGGCCTCGAAGAAGCGCATCGAGTGGGGCTCGCAGATTCGCTCCTACGTCTTCGACGACCGCCGGGTGAAGGACCACCGCACGGGGGTGCAGACCTCGGATGTCGATGCGGTGATGGACGGCGACATCGACGCCTTCATCAAGGCCTACCTGATGGAGTTCGGCGGCGAGGCGTAGCGCAGCGGCCGGAGTGTAATGCGCGAAGGCCCCGTTCCCGTCGGCGGAACGGGGCCTTCGTCGCAGGAGCCGGCATCTTTTTTCATGGACAACCTCTGAAACGTGTTGAAGCGATGAACCATTCGACAACCTTGCGTTGCCGCCGGGGCCTGCGGAGCCTCCTTGCGGCGTTGTGTACGGGCCTCTGCGCCCTTGTTGTGGTGCAGCCGGCCGCCGCTGCGGTGCAGCTGCCCTCCGCGGAGGCGGCGTGTGACGGGACGGTCTCGGCGGCACCTTCCCGTGCGACGATCGGTGCCGGACCGTTGGTCGGCATGACCGATACGGCGGCCTACTTCCCGCTGCTGCGCGGCCGGCGCGTGGCCGTGCTGGCCAACCATACCTCGGTGGCCCTCCGCTCTGAACTGGGCGATGCCGCACATGCTTCCGCCGCAACCTCTGCTGCAACCTCTGCTGCAACCTCCGCTGCAACCTCCGCCGCAACCCCTGCGGCCTCTTCGCAGCAGCTTGCGATGACGCCCGCCGGCGAGGGGTGGGTCCATCTGGTCGACCTGCTCCACGAATGCGGCTTCGACCTCCGGGCCATCTTCTCGCCCGAGCACGGCTTCCGCGGCGAGGCCGACGCCGGGGCCCACGTCCAAAGCTCGGTCGATGCCCGCACCGGCGTCCCGATTCGGTCGCTCTATGACGGCCGGACGCAGCGCCCCTCCGACGAGGCGATGCGTTCGTTCGACGTGCTGGTGGTCGACCTGCAGGATGTCGGGCTGCGCTTCTATACCTATTATATAACGATGCTGAGGATGATGGAGGCGTGCGCCGACTACGGGATTCCGGTCGTGGTGTTGGACCGACCCAACCCCAACGGCCGCCACATCGACGGCCCGGTGCTCGACATGAAGTACCGTTCGGGGGTCGGAGCCCTGCCACTGCCCGTGCTGCACGGCCTGACGATGGGCGAGATTGCCCGGATGGCGGTGGGCGAGGGGTGGACGCCGCCCTGCTCGCTGGAGGTGGTCCCCTGCCGCCGCTATATGCACGCCACCCCCTACCGGCTGCCCGTCGCCCCCTCGCCCAACCTCCGCACGCAGCGGGCCGTCTACCTCTACGCCTCGCTCTGCCTCTTCGAGGGGACGGTCGTCAGCCTGGGGCGCGGCACCGACTGCCCGTTCGAGTGCTACGGCCACCCCGACCTTGCGGGCGACTTCTCCTTCACGCCCCGCCCGACGGCCGGTGCGGCCCATCCGCCGCTCGAGGGGCGCCTCTGCCACGGCCGCGACCTGAGGAAGCTCTCCGAGGAGGAGGCCGCCGGGGTAGGCTTCTCGCTCGGCTGGCTGCTCGAGGCCTGTCACGGGCTGGAGCTCGGCGAGCACTTCTTCACCCCCATGTTCGAGAAGCTGGTCGGTGTGGGGTATCTCCGTCCGCTGATACTCGAGGGGGCCACGGAGGAGCAGATGCGCGCCCGCTGGCACGACGATTTGCTCCGTTACCGCACGATGCGTCTTGGGTACCTGCTCTATCCCGACGGCCCGGCTTCGGAATTGTGAATAAAATTGTCGAAAAAAAAGAAACGGCAGTGATATATCGGAGGTTTTTTTTCTATATTTGTGAAAGCGTTGTTTGTGAACAAACCCTTAATACTCGATTTTCATTGTCTAATTTAAATATCCCGAGTGTATGAAAATGACGAATTTCTTCAAGATGGCCCTCATGGGTATCTTTGCAGCCGGAGTCTTCACGGCTTGCGGTGGTGACGACGACAACCCCAATCCCAACCCCAATCCCGGCGGCGGGGATGATCCCAAGACGGCTCCGACCATCACGCTGACCGGCGCTCAGACCTCCGGTTCGGAGAGCTCTTCGCTGACCTTCAAGCTCACGCTCAAGAATGCCGAGTCGGCCAAATACCTCACGGTACCGACCTCGGAACTCAATAACGCTCTGAACAGCGCAACGCTCGAGGAGCTGGTTCAGTCCGAAGGCAATGCACTCACCAGCTCGCAGCTTCAGAACGCTCTGGGCCAGGGTCTCGACCTGGTGTTCACGCAGCTGGAGCCCAACACGGAGTATACCTGCGCCGTATATGCCGTTAACGGCACCGAGTCGGCCGTGAAGTCGGCAACCGCAACGACGGCCAACGGTGGCGGCGGCAGCGTAACGCCGGGCACGGGCAGCGACGCCTACAATGCATGGATTGGCACGTGGAACGTGACCAGTACGAGCTCGCTTGCCAGCAAGAAGCCTATTTCGTTCACGGTAAGCATTGCAGAGCTTAATGCCGACCAGTCCTATGCCATAACGGGTTGGGGCATCTCGGTTGTTGCCGCACAGCAGCCCGCCGGTGCAATCTTCAACAGCGAGGACGGCAAGTTCTACTTTGTCAACGGTCTGGAGTTCGGTGAGGTTTCCGGCCCGCAAGGCGAGTCGCTGATGGTAACCTATCTGGGCGTTTGCGGTTACAACGATAGCTGGACGGTTGTTACGGGTGACTACAACGGCCTGATTGGTACGCTGTCTGAGGACGGCAATACGGCAACCTTCGAGGGTGAGTCGATTGAGATTTCGACCGGTGACGTGATTCCCGTCTATACGTTTGACTTCTTCGCCATGGGTACCGATACGTTCTACCTCTACAAGACGGCTGCCGGCTTCACCGACGAAGACTACCCGATTGGCCCCTACACGCTCACCAAGAGCGGTTCGGCAGCTTCGAGCAAGGGTCTGCACACCTACTTTGCAGCTCCCCAGGCCAAGAAGGCCGGCTATCCCGTACGTCTGCTCAGCAAGGAGGTTCGTACGGCCATCCTGGCAAAATAGGCTCCGATAGGAGAAACGCGCTCCATAGCGGGCGATACGACAAGGGAGGAACTCCGACTGGGGTTCCTCCCTTTTTTGTATCCGCTCTCTTGTTTTTTACGCGCCCTTGATTTTGTATCCGAACCCCTGTCTCGGGGCTGATGCCCCAAGGGCCTGCCGACGGTTGCGGGGCGAAGTGCCAGGGCCGTCAGCCGTACGTCGTCAGTCGCTGCCGGCCGTCTACCGTTTGTCGTCCGCCGCCCGGCCACAAAAACAAAAAATGCACCGCCGGACGGAACCGGACGGTGCATTTTCTATTCGAATCTTCGTGTTACTCCGATACGATAGCCTCCGAGGGGCATACGCCGGCGCAGGTGCCGCAGTCGATGCACTTGTCGGGGTCAATCACGTAGATGTCGCCGGCCGAGATGGCCTCAACGGGGCACTCACCGATGCAGGTGCCGCAGGCTACGCAGGAGTCGGTAATTTTGTAAGCCATTGCAGTAAATTTTATTGGTTAATGTGTGTTGTTGTGTCAGCAAAGATAAGCAAATATCTCGGATAAACAAATCTCCCGTAATGGGGAATTGCATCCTCTCGGCCTCACTTTGTCGTGTCGACGCTTTCCGGCCGCCGGACGGGCCAGGCCTCGGGGTCCGGCACCGCCCTGTGGGGTCGGGCGGCGTGGGTTAGCGAATCATGTCGAAGCCCGTGTAGGGTACCAGCACCTCGGGGATGCGGATGCCGTCGGGCGTCTGGAAGTCCTCGAGCATGGCGGCCACGATGCGCGGAAGGGCCAGCGACGAGCCGTTGAGCGTGTGGGCCAGGTGAATCTTCTTGTCGGCATCCTTGTAGCGGAGCTTCAGGCGGTTGGCCTGGAACGACTCGAAGTTCGAGACGGACGAAACCTCCAGCCAGCGCTTCTGCGCCTCGGAGTAGACCTCGAAGTCGTAGGTCAGCGCCGAGGTGAACGACATGTCGCCGCCGCAGAGCCGCAGGATGCGGTAGGGAAGGCCGAGCGAGCGGACAATCGACTCGACATGGGCCACCATGCCGTCGAGCGCCTCATAGGAGCGGTCGGGCAGCGAGAGCTGGACGATTTCCACCTTGTCGAACTGGTGCAGACGGTTCAGACCGCGCACGTCCTTGCCGTAGGAGCCTGCCTCGCGGCGGAAGCAGGGGGTGTAGGCGGTCATCTTGACCGGGAAGTCCTTCTCGTCGAGAATCACGTCGCGGTAGATGTTCGTCACGGGCACTTCGGCCGTTGGAATCATGTAGAAGTTGTCGACCGTGGCGTGGTACATCTGCTCCTCCTTGTCGGGCAGCTGGCCGGTGCCGAAGCCCGACGCCTCGTTGACCATCACCGGTGGCTCGACCTCCAGATAGCCGGCCTTGGTGTTGCAGTCGAGGAAGTAGTTGATGAGCGCGCGCTGCAGACGGGCGCCCTGTCCCTTGTAGACGGGGAATCCGGCGCCGGTGAGCTTCACGCCCAGGTCGAAGTCGATGATGTCGTACTTGCGGGCCAGCTCCCAGTGGGGCAGTGCATTCTCGGGCAGCTTGGTGTAGCTCTCGACGAGCTTGACCACCAGGTTGTCGGCCGCCGTGCGTCCCTCGGGGACGATGTCGGCGGGGAAGTTGGGCAGCGAGACGATGGCGGCCTGCAGCTCCTCGGCCACCTCCTTGGCCTCGGTGTTGAGGCGTGCCGACTGCTCCTTGAGTCCGGCGACGAAGCTCTTGCGCTCCTCGGCCTCCTCGCGGCGGCCCTGGCTCATCAGCATGCCAATCTCCTTGGCCGCCTTGTTCTGGGTTGCGAGCGTGTTGTCGAGCTCGACCTGGATGGCCTTGCGGCGGTCGTCGAGCTTCTCGATTTTGGCAATGACCGGGGCTGCATCCACGCCCTTCTTGGCGAGTTTGCGGATGGCGGCCTGGGGGTCTTCTCTCAGTTGCTTGATTGTAAGCATGGTATCTTCGTTTTGTTGTGTATTCCCTTTTCAGTCTGCAAAATTAGTAAAAATCGCCTCAAAGTGGCGCTCCGGGCCCCGTTTTTTGGATGGCAGAGCTTATTTTTCGCAAGGAGGTGCGGCCGGTCTCCCGCGGCGCGGCAGTCTTGCGGAGGCGGATGATCCGTGCGGCCGTTTCCCTTGGTCGTGCCGGGCCTCCGTCGTGCGGGCCTGAGGCGAAGTGCGCTTTCCGCCCGGGCTCACTCCCCGAAGAGGGGCCACGAGGGGTCCGAGGCGTAGGCCTGCTCCATGAGCCGGCGCAGCTCGGCGACCTTCTCGGGATGGCTGGCCGCCAGGTCGTGCTCCTCGGCGGGGTCCTCGTCGAGGTTGTAGAGCTCGTAGCGCGGGGCGTCGCTGCGGATGTCGAGGTGGAGCAGTTTCCAGGGCCCCTGCCGCACGGCCTCACGCCCGTCGAGCTCCATGAAGCCGAAGTAGAGGTAGTCGTGCTCCGCCTGCTCCTCCATTCGCCCTTCGAGCAGCGGCAGGAGGCTCAGACCGTCGCCCGAGGGGGCGTCGCGTCCCGTCAGCTCGGCGAAGGTGGCCGGCAGGTCCCAGAAGGCGCATACGAAGTCGCTTTGGCTGCCGGGGGCCACGTGTCCCGGCCACGAGACGAGCAGCGGCACGCGGATGCCTCCCTCGTAGAGGTCGCGCTTGTAGCCGCGCAGCGGGCCGTTGCTGTCGAAGAAGTCGGGGTCGGCGCCCCCTTCCAGATGGGGCCCGTTGTCGCTGGCGAAGAGGATGACGGTATTATCGAGCAGCCCCTTTTCGCGGAGTTTGGCCACCAGCTCGCCCACGTAGCGGTCCAGCCGCGTGACCATCGCCGCAAAGGTCGCCCGCGGGTACTCCTGCGAGCAGTAGCCGCCCCGGCGGAAGGCGGGGCCCGAGTCGATGCCCCGGTAGGGGGTCTCCTCGAAGCGGCCCCGCAGGCGGAGGATGGTGCTGTCCTCGGGGACAATCAGCTCGGCGTGGGGGATGGTCGTGGGGTAGAAGAGCAGGAAGGGCTCGTCGGCCGTGCGCTCGTCGAGGAAGCGCAGCGCCTCGGTGTGAATCAGGTCGGGGGCGTAGCTTCCCGCTCCGTAGGGGGTCTGCCCGTCGTTGCCCGGCAGCTCGACGCGCGTCGAGTCGCTCCACAAGTGGTCGGGGTAGTAGCTGTGGGCCAGCAGTTGGCAGTTGTAGCCGTAGAAGCGGTCGACGCCCTGGTTGGCCGGGTCGCCCGTCGAGCCGATGAAGCCCAGCCCCCACTTGCCGAAGACGCCCGTCGTGTAGCCCGACTGCTTGAAGATGCGAAAGAGCTCGGCGGCGCCGTAGGGGAGCGGGTACTGCCCTTCGGGGGGCAGCTCGATGTTGCCGCGCACGGGGGTATGGCCCGAGTGGGTGCCGGTAAGCAGGCACGAGCGCGACGGGGCGCTGACGGTCGTGCCCGCGTAGCACTGCGTGAAGCGCATGCCCGTGAGCGCGAGCGAGTCGATGTGGGGCGTGGCGAAGCGCTGCTGCCCGTAGCAGCTCAGGTCGCCGTAGCCCAGGTCGTCGGCCAGAATGAAGAGCACGTTGGGGCGGCGGGGCGCCTCGGCGTTGCGGGGCGAGCAGGCGGTCGTCAGCTGCGAGGCCGTTGCGCCGAGCAGCAGCGCGCCGCCGATTCGGAGGGGTGCGGTCATGGTGCGGTGGGGGTTTTGGTTGCGGAGGCTAATTTAGCGATTATATTCCGAAATCGGGCGTGAACCGGAAAAAAAGCGTATCTTTGTTCCCTTGAAGTCATATCCGAAAATCAATCCGAAACCCTCGTGAAAAGCGTTGAACTGCTCGCTCCCGCCCGGGACCTGGAATCCGCCATGGCCGCCGTCGACTACGGCGCCGATGCCGTCTACATCGGCGGCTCGAAATTCGGTGCGCGCCGCGGCGCCTGCAACCCGGTCGAGGAGGTGGCCCGCGCCGTGGAGTACGCCCATCAGTACGGCGTGCGCATCCACGCCACGCTCAATACGCTGCTCTTCGACGGGGAGCTGGCCGACGCCGAGGCGGAGGCCCGTGCGCTCATCGCCGCGGGGGTCGACGCCCTCATCGTGCAGGACATGGCGCTGCGGCGCATGGAGCTTCCCGTCGAGCTGCACGCCTCGACCCAGATGTGCAACATGACGCCGGAGCAGGCCCGCTTCCTGGGCGACTGCGGCTTTGCGCGGGTGATTCTCGAACGGGCCCTCTCGCTCGAGGAGATTCGGGCCGTGGCGGCCGCCACGAAGGCCGACGTGGAGTGTTTCGTCCACGGCGCCATCTGCGTGGGGTACAGCGGTCGCTGCTTCCTCTCGCGCTCGATGTCGGAGCGCAGCGGCAACCGCGGCGCCTGCAGCCAGCCCTGCCGGCTGACCTACGATTTGACCGACGGCCGCGGCAGGAGCTACCTGTCGGGCCGTCATCTGCTCTCGGTGCGCGACCTCGACCTTTCGGGGCACATCGGCGAGTTGCTCGACGCCGGGGTCACGTCGTTCAAAATCGAGGGGCGTCTGAAGGATATCAACTACATCCGCAACGTGGTGGCCTACTACTGCCGCGCGGTCGACGAGGCGCTGGCCGCGCGTCCGCAGCTGCGCCGCTCGTCGGTGGGCGTGAGCCGTCCCGACTTCCGTCCCGACCCGGCCAAGAGCTTCACGCGCGGCGCTTCGGAGTACTTCTTCGCCGGCCGGAGCGCCGGTGTGGCGTCGTTCGATACGCCGAAGTCGGTGGGCGAGTACGTGGGGCGCGTCGTCTCGTGCGACGCGCGCAGTTTCCGCCTCGATGGCGACGTTGAGTTGGCACCCGGCGACGGCATCTGCTTCGTGACCGGACGGGGGCCCTCGGGAACCAACGTCAACGCGGTCGAGGGGCGGCGCATCACCCCCAACCGGATGGAGGGCATCCGCCCCGGGGTGGAGCTCTACCGCAACTTCGACCGGCGCTTCAACCTGGTCCTCGAGCGGAGCCGCACGCGCCGCGTCATTCCGGTGACGGCCCGCGTGGAGTTCATGGACGGGGGGCTTCGCCTGAGCTACCGCGACTGCGAGGGGTTCGAGGCTTCGGCCGGGCACGACGGACCCTTCGACGAGGCGCGCGACGTCGCCGCCATGGAGCGGACGCTCCGCACGCAGGCGGCCCGCTGCGGCGACACCATCTTCGAGGTGCGCGACGTGAGCATCGAGGGGCCGGTGCGCTTCGTGCCGGCATCGCTCCTCGGCGAGCTGCGCCGCGAGGCGCTCGACGGGCTGCGCCGCCTCCGCATCGAGGCTCCCCGCACGCACCGCATCCTGCCCGACGACGGCACGGCGCGCTATCCGTCGGATACGTTGACGGCCGAGGAGAACGTCACCAACCACCTGGCCGATGAGTTTTACCGGGCCCACGGCGTGCGCCGCATCGAGCGCGGCCTCGACCTCGCCCCCTCGACGGCGGGCCATACGGTGATGCGCTCGGCCTACTGCATCCGCCGCGAAATCGGCGAATGCCTGAAGGAGCACCCCCGCCTGCGGGGCGACCTCTATCTGGAGCGGGGCTCGCACCGCTACCGCCTCTGCTTCGACTGCGCGCGGTGCGAGATGAGCCTGGTGGATTGCTCTGCCGAGCGTCCGCGCGACGAGAAGACCGACAAACCGAAACCAAACCGATAAATGAAAAAGAGACTTCTGATGCTTTGGGCGCTGGCGGCCGTGTGCGGCCCCCTCGCCACGGTGGCCCAGACGGGCCGCGAATGGCAGGACCCGGCCGTCAACGAGGTCAACCGTCTGCCGATGCGCGCCTCGTTCGAGGCGGGCGAGCGGATGTCGCTCGACGGCGTATGGCGTTTCCACTGGGTGCGCAACGCCTCGGAGCGCCCCTCGGGTATTGAACGCGCGGACTACGACGACGCCTCGTGGGGGCGGATGCCCGTGCCGGGAATGTGGGAGCTGAACGGCTACGGCGACCCGATTTACGTCAACATCGGCTACGCCTGGCGCGGCAACTTCGTCAACAACCCGCCCGAGGTGCCCGATGCCGAGAACCACGTGGGCTCCTACCGCCGGACCTTCACCCTGCCCGAATCGTGGGCGGGCAAGGATGTCAGCCTGAGCATCGGCTCGGCCACGTCGAACGTCTACGTGTGGCTCAACGGCCGCTTTGTGGGCTACAGCGAGGACAGCAAGCTGTCGGCCGATTTCGATGTGACGAAGTATCTGCGCAAGGGTGAGAACCTGCTGGCGCTGCAGGTTTTCCGCTGGTGCGACGGCACCTACCTCGAGGACCAGGACTTCTGGCGCTTCTCGGGCATTGCGCGCGGCGTCGAGCTGCGTGCCCGCGAGAAGGCGCGCCTCGAGGACCTCTTCGTCACGCCGGAGCTCGACGACGACTACACGGACGCCACGCTGCGGGTGGCGCTGGAGACCACCCCCACGGTGCGCCGCGTGGAGCTGACGCTGCGCGATGCGTCGGGCGTCGCCGTGGCCGAGGGGAGCGCGCAGCCGAAGGGGGGCCGCTCCGAGGTGCGGCTCGCGGTGAAGAACCCCGTCAAGTGGAGCGCCGAGACTCCGTATCTCTATACGCTCGAACTGGCCGTCTCGGACGGCCGTCGGACGACCGAACGGATTGAGCAGCCGGTGGGCTTCCGCCGGGTTGAAATCCGCAACGCGCAGCTGCTCGTCAACGGGCAGCCGGTCCTCATCAAGGGGGCCGACCGCCACGAGATGGACCCGCTGGGCGGATATGTGGTCAGCCGCGAGCGGATGGTGGAGGATATCCGCATCATGAAGCAGCTCAACATCAACGCCGTGCGTACGTGCCACTATCCCGACGACCCCGTCTGGTACGACCTCTGCGACCGCTACGGCATCTACGTGCTCGACGAGGCGAACGTCGAGTCGCACGGCATGGGCTACGGCGAGCAGACGCTGGCCCGCGAGCCGAAGTATGCCCGGATGCACCTGGAGCGCAACCAGCGCATGGCGCGCCGCGACAAGAACCACCCCTCGGTCATCATCTGGTCGATGGGCAACGAGGCGGGCATGGGCCCCAACTTCGAGCGCTGCTACGAGTGGCTCAAGGCCTACGACCCTTCGCGTCCGGTGCACTACGAGCGTGCGGTGGACTACAGCCTCGAGACCCCGTCCGACTTCACCGACATCATCTGCCCGATGTACTGCGACTACCGGTGGTGCGAGCGCTACTGCACGTCGAATCCGACCAAGCCGCTGATTCAGTGCGAATATGCCCATGCGATGGGCAACTCGCTCGGGGGCTTCAAGGAGTACTGGGACCTGGTACGCAAGTACCCCTCCTACCAGGGCGGTTTCATCTGGGACTTCGTCGACCAGGGCCTTGCGCGCTACGAGCCGAACGGCCGCGTGTCGTTCTGCTACGGCGGCGACTTCAACAACTACGACGCTACGGACAACTCGTTCAACAACAACGGCATCATCGCCGCCGACCGGACGTGGCACCCCCACGCCTACGAGGTGCAGCGCCAGTATCAGTCGATTTGGACCTCGCCCGTTGACCTGTCGAAGGGCGAAGTGGAGGTCTACAACGAGAACTTCTTCATCGGGCTGGAGGATTACGAGCTTGAGTGGAGCCTCAAGGCCGACGGCGCGGTCATCCGTACGGGCCGCATCACGGAGCTCGACGTCGCGCCCCAGTCGCGCCGCGTCTATGCGCTGGGCTTCACCGCCGGGGAGTTCCCCGCCTCCGGCGAGCTGCTGCTTGACGTCGCCTACCGCCTCAAGGTGAAGCAGCCGCTGCTCGACCCGGGCACGGTCGTGGCCCGTCAGCAGCTGGAAATCCGCCCCTACGACTGCGCGGCGGCCTGCGTGCTGCCCAAGAGCGACCGCGGCGTGAAGCTTACGGTCTGGGAGCGCGGCAAGCGCGTCGAGGGCGACAACTGGAGCATCTTCTTCTCGCGCGAGGGCTTCGTCAGTTCCTACTGCGTCGAGGGGCGCGAACTGCTGGCCCGCGACAGCGAGCTGCGGCCCAACTTCTGGCGCGCCCCGACCGAGAACGACCTCGGCGCCGGCCTTCAGTACAAGTACGCCGTTTGGAAAGAGCCCGAGCTGCGCCTCGAGTCGTTCGACGCGACGGTGGAGGAGGGTGTGGCCCGCGTCGAGTGCCGCTATACGATGCCCGCCGTCGGGGCGACGCTCACGATGAGCTACCGCATCAACGGCGAGGGGCGGATGGAGGTGGTCGAGCGGATGGAGGCCGGCCCCCGGGCCGAGGTTCCGAACCTCTTCCGCTTCGGCATGAGCATGGCCCTGCAGCCGCGCTACAACCGTCTGAGCTACTACGGCCGCGGCGCCCACGAGAACTATGCCGACCGCCTCTCGTCGGCCGATATCGGCCTCTACGAGCAGCGGGTTGACGAGCAGTACCACGACGAGTATGTCCGTCCGCAGGAGTCGGGCACGCGGAGCGACCTGCGCCGCTGGGCGGTGCTCGATTCGTCGGGCTCGGGTCTGGAGCTCCGCGCCGAGAAGCCATTCTCGGCCTCGGCGCTGCCCTACGCCACCGCGGAGCTCGACGTGACGAACTTCCCGCCGCAGCGCCACTCGGGCCAGCTGGTCGGCGGTGGTGCCACCTTCGTGAACTTCGACCTGTGCCAGATGGGACTCGGCTGCATCGACAGCTGGGGTGCGCTGCCCATGGAGCAGTACCGCCTGCCCTACGGTGACTACACCTTCCGCTTCATCATGACGCCGGTGCGCAAATAAGAGCTTCGAATCCACGGGAGCGGTGCCCTCCGTACATGTCCGTACCGGGCGGCGGCCGCTCCCTTTTCCCCTTTCCGAAAACCATGCAACGACAACTCACCCCCGATTTCCGGGACTACGAACTCATTGACTCGGGCGCCTTCGAGAAGCTCGAGCGCTTCGGCCGCTTCGTCACGCGCCGTCCCGAACCGCAGGCCATCTGGCATCCGTCGCTTCCCGAGGAGGAGTGGCGGCGCCTGGCCGACGCCTCGTTCCGCCGCGATGCCCGTCAGGAGGAGCGTGGCGAGTGGCGCCTTGCACCGAAGATGCCCGACCGCTGGACGGTGGAGTATGCCTACGGGGCGATGCGGCTGCGCATGCGGCTGGGACTCACCTCGTTCAAGCACGTGGGCCTCTTCCCCGAGCAGGCGGCCAACTGGAACTTCATCTACGACTGTTGCCGCACGCGGTGCCGGAGCGGCGCCGTGCCCGCCGAGGAGGGTCGGGCTACCGGAAACGGTCGGGCGGCCGGTGCGGTTTCCGCGGCCGGCGGTGAAGGGGCCGGGGAGCGGCCGCTGCGCGTGCTCAACCTCTTCGCCTATACGGGCGGTGCGACGCTGGCGGCGCGTGCCGCGGGTGCCGAGGTGACGCATGTCGACTCGGTGAAGCAGGTGGTGACGTGGGCCCGCGAGAATATGGAGCTGAGCGGTCTGGACGGGGTGCGCTGGATTGTGGAAGATGCGCTGAAGTTCGTGCAGCGCGAGGTGCGCCGCGGCAACCGCTACGACGGCATCATCCTCGACCCGCCCGCCTATGGCCGCGGCGCGAACGGCGAGAAGTGGATTCTGGAGGACAACATCGGCGAGATGCTCGACTGCTGCGCCCGGCTGCTGGCGCCGGCGCACGCCTTTCTGGTGCTCAACCTCTACTCGATGGGGCTCTCGTCGACGCTGGCCCGCACGGCCGTGCGTCAGGCCTTCGGTGCGCCGCGCGACGAGGAGTGGGGCGAGCTGACCTTCACGGACCGGGGCGGCAAGGAGCTGCCGCTGGGCACCTACTACCGCTTCGTGCGCTGAGCCGCCCCTGAGGGCGGCGTCCCTGCGGAGCGGGACGAAGGAAAAAGAGAGGCTCCTCCCGATGCGTCGGGAGGAGCCTTTTTCGGTGGTATCAGGCGGCGTGCGGCGGCTCAGAAGACGTAGTAAATGAGGATGCCGGCCACGGCCGAGAGGATGATGAGCAGAATGGGGTTCACCTTGCGCAGCGAGCCGATGAAGACGCCGCCGAAGAGCACCCAGCTCCAGGCGTCGATGAAGTTCTGGTCGCCCGGCTCGGAGCTGTGGGGGGCGATGAGCAGCAGGGCGGCCGAGGCAATCATGCCGATGACCACCGGGCGCATCCCCTTCATGGCCCCCTCGACCAGCGGGTTGTTGTGCAGCTTGAGGAAGAAGCGCGTGAGCAGGAGCATGAGCGTGAGCGAGGGGAGGCAGACGGCGAAGGTGGCGATGAAGGCGCCGAGCAGTCCGAACCACGGGCTGCCGGCCTCGATGCCCACCGAGTAGCCGACGTAGGTGGCCGAGTTGATGGCGATGGGGCCGGGCGTAATCTGCGAGATGGCCACGATGTCGGCAAATTCGGCGTTGGTGAGCCAGGCGTGCTGGACCACCACCTCGTTCTGGATGAGCGACAGCATGGCGTAGCCGCCGCCGAATCCGAAGAAGCCGATTTTCAGATAGCTGATGAAGAGTTGGAGAAATATCATCGGTCGTTTTGTTTCTTGGCTTTTTTCGAAGTGTAGAGCACCCAGCCGATGCCCGTCAGGGCGGCGGCCAGCAGGATGTAGATGGGCGACCAGCCGAGGTACCAGACGGCCAGCGCCGTGCCGGCGATGACGAAGAGCATCGACCAGTGCATGCCGCGGGCCAGCGAGATGACCGGCCCGATGATGAGGGCCACCACGGCCGGACGCATCCCCTTGAAGGCGGCGTCAACTACCGGATTGTGGCGGACGTCGGCGAAGAGCAGCGCAATGACCAGGATGATGACGAACGAGGGGACGATGATGCCCAGCGTCGTGGCCACGGCGCCGGCGTAGCCGCGCGACTTGTAGCCGATGAAGACCGCCGTGTTGAGGGCGATGGGGCCCGGGACGGTCTGGGCCAGCGTCAGCAGGTCGAGGAATTCGGTGCGGCCGATTTGCCAGTTGGCGTGGCGCTCGACCTCGGCCTGGATGAGCGGAATCATGGCGTAGCCGCCGCCGAAGGTGAACAGACCGATTCGGAAGAAGCTGCGGAAGAGTTCAAAAAGTTCGTGCATGGGGTGTAAGGGTGTTGTTGTCCGCCGGGCGGTCTATTCGTTGTCGGGGGCGGCGAGGTGGTTGACCACCGAGACCATCGCCGTGGCGACGACGGCCGCCGTTTCGGTGCGCAGCCGCTGTTCGCCGAGCGTAATCTCCTCGAAGCCGTGGTCGAGCGCCAGCGCAATCTCGGCCGGGGAGAAGTCCCCCTCGGGACCAATCAGGATGAGTGCATCCTCACCCGCGCGGAGCGTCTGCGCCAGATAGCGCTTGCCTGCGGGCGAGAGGGCCGGGGCGCAGTGGGCGATGAACTTCCGCCCGGCGAAGGGGCGCGTGACCGCCTCGGCGAAGGGGGTGAGGGGAGCCAGTCGGGGGCGGTAGGCCTTGAGCGACTGCTTGAGGGCCGCCGTGATGATTTTCTCGCTGCGCTCGGCCTTGAAGAGGCGGCGCTCGCTGTGCTCGGTCTCGAGCGGCAGAATCGCCGCAATGCCGATTTCGGTCGCCTTTTCGAGGAACCACTCGAAGCGCTCGGTATTCTTGGTCGGGGCGCACGCCACGGTGAGGGCGTAGGGGAGCTTCTCGAATTCGTGCTGCGTCGAGACGACGCGCACGGTGCAGCGCCGGGGGTTGTCGTCGACAATCTCGCAGCAGTAGAGCTCACCCCGCCCGTCGGTGATGTGGAGCCGGTCGCCGCATGCGAGGCGGAGCACCCGCACGCAGTGTTTCGACTCCTCCTCGCTCAGCGTGTGGAGCGGCGGAGTGATGTCGGGAGCGTAGAAGAGTTGCATGTCTGGTTGTTCGGTATGGTCTGTCTGCCGCGCGGCGGGGTGGGGCCGCACGGCTGCGGCGCGGGGCTTTTTCCGCCCGCAGGGGGAGCCGTGCAGGCGCTCCGGAGTTGCATAATCGGTATAAATGATTATCTTTGCGGAGGCAACGCTCCGCCCGGGGCCGCGCCGCTGCAAAGTTAAGTAAAATTTACAGGAATTTCACCGACGATGAAACGTTTTACGGGACTGTTACTGATGAGTACCTTTTTCATGACGCTCGCCTCATGCGGCTCTTCGAAGCAGAGCGGCGAGAATCCCTTCTTCACCGAGTGGGAAACCCCCTACGGGACGCCTCCCTTCGATAAAATCCGCCCCGAGCACTTCATGCCGGCCTTCGAGCGGGGCATGTCGCTGCACGATGCCGAGATTGCCGCCATCGTGGAGAACAACGACGAGCCGACCTTCGAGAACGTGATTCTGGCCTACGACAACTCGGGCCAGATGCTGGCCCAGACGCGGCTGGTCTTCGAGATGCTCTGCGGCGCCGAGACCAACGAGCGGATGCAGGCCATCCAGGAGGAGGCGCTGCCGCTGCTCTCGGCCCACAACGACCGGATTCTGCTCAACGAGCAGCTCTTCGCCCGCGTCAAGGCGGTCTATGACCGGCGCGCCGAGCTCGGCCTTGACGCCGAGCAGAGCCGCCTGCTGCAGAAGACCTACGACCGCTTCGTGCGCAGCGGCGCGCTGCTCGACCCGGCCCAGAAGAAACGGCTCCAGGAGATTAACGAGGAGCTGACGCGCGTGGCCGTCCGCTTCGGCAGCAACCTGCTGGCCGAGAACAACAACTTCGTGCTCGAGATTTCGGACGAGGCCGACCTCGACGGACTGCCCGCCGGCGTGCGCGACGCCGCGCGCGAGAAGGCCGACGAGCTGGGCCGCGGCGGCAAGTGGGTCTTCACGCTCCACAAGCCGAGCCTCATCCCCTTCCTCACCTATTCGTCGAAGCGGGCGCTGCGCGAGGAGCTCTACAAGGCCTACCTGAACCGCTGCAACCACGGCGACCAGTACGACAACAAGCAGCTCATCAACGACTTCATCCGCCTGCGTACGGAGAAGGCCCACCTGCTGGGCTACCCCTCCTATGCGGCCTATGTCGTGGCGGACGAGATGGCCGGCACGGTGTCGAACGTCTACTCGCTGCTCGACCAGGTGTGGGAGCCCGCCCTGAAGCGCGCCTCCGAGGAGCTGGCCGAGATGACCGAACTGCTGCACGAGGATTTGCCCGGCGCGACCTTCGAGTCGTGGGACTGGTGGTACTATGCCGAGAAGTTGCGCAAGAAGAACTACTCGCTCGACGAGGAGATGCTGCGCCCCTACTTCTCGCTCGACAACGTGCAGAGCGGCGCCTTCTTCCTGGCCAACCGCCTCTACGGCATCACCTTCCGGCCGATTGCCGCCCCCGTCTACCACGAGGAGGTGCGCGCCTACGAGGTGCTCGACCAGGACGAAACCCATCTGGGCGTGCTCTACTTCGACTACTTCCCCCGTCCGGGCAAGAGCCAGGGGGCATGGTGCGGCAACTACGTCGAGCAGGTCTACCGTGACGGCAAGCGCGTGGCTCCCGTGCTGAGCATCGTCTGCAACTTCACCCGCCCGACCGGCTCGACTCCGGCGCTGCTGACCCTCGACGAGACCAAGACGCTCTTCCACGAGTTCGGCCATGCGCTCCACTTCCTTTTCCACGACGTGAAGTACCGCGGCCTGTCGGAGGTCGAGGGCGATTTCGTCGAGCTTCCGTCGCAGATTATGGAGAACTGGGTCACCGAGCCCGAGATGCTCCGCCAGTTCGCCGTCCACTACCGCACGGACGACGTGATTCCCCAGCACCTGATTGACCGCATCCGCCGCAGCGAATACTTCAACCAGGGCTTCAACACCACCGAGCTGGTGGCCGCCGCCCTGACCGACATGGACATCCACTCCATCGAGAAGTACGAGCCGTTCGACGTCGAGGCCTTCGAGCACGACGCCCTGCGCGTGCGCCGCAACCTGATGCCTCAAATCGAGCCGCGCTACCGCTATCCCTACTTCAGCCACATCTTCGACGGCGGCTATTCGGCCGGCTACTACTTCTACATCTGGGCCGAGGTGCTCGACAAGGATGCCTTCCAGGCCTTCAAGCAGAGCGGCGACCTCTTCAACCGGCGTCTGGCCGAGCGCTTCCGCCGCCAGCTGCTCGCACGCGGCGGCTCGGAGGACGGCATGAGCCTCTACCGCGCCTTCCGCGGCGCCGACCCCGACAAGACGGCGCTGCTCGTGGCCCGCGGCTTCATCGAACCGCCCCAGACGGCCGACAGCGTGGCGATGCCCGACGCCCCGGCGCGTCCCGTTGCCGGCAGCGTCGATTCGCTCGGCGCCCGGCCCCGCCCCACGCAGGCGGCGCGTCTCAAGACCACGCTCAAAAAGTAATGCAACCCAATCGGAAAGAACCCTAACCCAGGAACGTTTATGAAAAAAGCACTTCTAATCATGGCAATCTCCGCAATGACGGCGGGCTGCGCCGACAATTCGCTCCCCAAGGCACAGCTGCCCGAGCTCGACAAGACCAATCCGCTGCTGGTCGAGTGGGATACCCCCTACGCCACGCCGCCCTTCTCGAAAATCGAGCTCAAACACTATGAACCGGCCTTCGATGCCGCCATCGCCTGCTCGCGGGCCGAAATCGAGGCGATTGTGAACAACCCCGCCAAACCCACCTTCAAGAATACGGTCGTGGCGCTCGAGCGTCAGGGCGCGCTGCTCAACCGCATCTCGGGTGTCTTCTACAACCTGCTGAGCTCCAACACTTCGGAGGAGATGCAGCGCATCGCCGCCGAGGTGCAGCCCCGTCTGACGGCGCTCCAGAACGACATCGCGCTCAACCCCGAGCTCTTCGCCCGCGTGAAGGCCGTCTACGAGCATCCGGGATGGTTCCTCTCGCAGGAGGACAAGATGCTGCTCGAGAAGAGCTACAAGAGCTTCGCCCGCAACGGCGCGGCGCTCTCCGATGCCGACAAGGAGCTCTACCGCCAGTATTCGACCCAGCTGGCCGGCCTGACGCTCAAGTTCGACCAGAACGAGCTGGCCGCCACCAACGCCTTCGAGCTCAACATCACCGACCCGAAGGCCGTTGCCGAACTTCCCGAGTTTGTCCGCGAGGGGCTGGCCGCCGAGGCCAAGGCCCGCGGTCAGAAGGGGTGGACCGTGACGCTCCATGCGCCGAGCTACGTCCCCTTCCTCACCTACTCGTCGAACCGCGAGCTGAAGGAGCAGCTCTGGCGCGCCTACAATTCGCGTGCGCTCGGCGGTGAGTTCGACAACTGCGAGGTGCTGAAGCAGATTGCCAACCTGCGTCTGAAAATCGCCAACCTGCTCGGCTACGAGACCTATGCCGACTACGTGCTCGAGGAGCGCATGGCCGGGAATACGCAGACGGTCAACTCCTTCCTCGACGAGCTGCTGGAGGCCACGAAGTCCTACGCCGACCAGGACTACGCCACGCTGAACGCCTATGCCGCCTCGCAGGGGCTCGAGGGTGAGCTGATGCCCTGGGACTGGGCCTACTACAGCGAGAAGTACAAGAACGAGAAGTATGCCCTGAGCGACGAGATGGTGAAGCCCTACTTCAAGCTCGAGAACGTAAAGAAGGGTGTCTTCCTGCTGGCCAACAAGCTCTACGGGCTCAACTTTACGCCCAACGAGCAGGTTGAGGTCTACCACCCCGACGTGACGGCCTACGACGTGACCGACGAGCAGGGCAACTTCCTGGCGGTGCTCTACCTCGACTTCTTCCCCCGCGCCTCGAAGAACTCGGGCGCCTGGATGACCGAGTACCGCGGTACGAAGGTGGTCGACGGCAAGGAGACCCGCCCGCTGGTGTCGCTGGTGATGAACTTCACGAAGCCCACCGAGACGAAGCCCTCGCTGCTGACCTTCGACGAGGTGGAGACCTTCCTCCACGAGTTCGGCCACGCGCTGCACGGCATGCTGGGCAAGGGTACCTACGAGTCGCTCACCGGCACGAACGTCTACCGCGACTTCGTCGAGCTTCCGTCGCAGATTATGGAGAACTGGGCCACCGAGAAGGAGTTCCTCGACCTGTGGGCCGTCCACTACGAGACGGGCGAGCCGATGCCCGCCGAGCTGGTCGAGCGCATCGTGGCGGCGCAGAACTACCTGGCGGCCTACGCCAACGTGCGCCAGCTCTCGTTCGGCATGACCGACATGGCATGGCATACGCTCAAGCAGCCCTACGAGGGTGACGTCGAGCAGTTCGAGGTGAAGGCGATGGCCCCCACGCAGGTGCTGCCCGTCGTTGCCGGTACGGCCATGTCGCCCGCCTTCGGCCACATCTTCGCCGGCGGCTATGCGGCCGGATACTACGGCTACAAGTGGGCCGAGGTGCTCGAGGCCGACGCCTTCTCGCTCTTCAAGGAGAAGGGCATCTTCAACCGCGAGGTTGCCGACTCGTTCCGCGAGAACATCCTCTCGAAGGGCGGTACGGAGCCCCCGATGACCCTCTACGTCAAGTTCCGCGGCCACAAGCCCGAGACCAAGGCGCTGATTGAGAAGATGGGTCTGGGCAGCGACCAGAAGTAAGGCCGCTGCGTGCAGTAACCTGCGGGCCGCACCGTGTGCGGCATCCGTTACGGGCGGCCACCCTTCGGGGTGGCTGCCCTTTTTTTGCGACAGAGGAGAGGGGGAGCGGTGCGTTCGGGCGGTGTGTTCGGGCGGTGTGTTCAGGCGGTGTGTTCGGGCGGTGCGGCGTATGGCCTGCGTCGGATTTTCGCGTCGGATTTTCGCGTCGGATTTCTGCGCCCGATTCCGGTGTGCGTTCCGGCGTGCATATCCGCCTCTATTGCGGTCCGCGTTTCGGTGTGCATTGGCCTGTGTTCTGGCCTGCGTCTCGGTCCGCGTTTCGGTGTGAATTCCAGTGCGCGTTCCGGCCCAACTTCCTTCCTGCCTGTGAAGCTGCGCTTCGGGGCTTGCTGTGGAAGAAGGCGTCGAGGCGAGAAGTGGGGTGGTGCTTTTGCGGCACAAGGCCTCTCCAAAAAAAGACCGCCTCCCGGAGGGGAAGCGGTCTTGTGCGTTGAAGCGCCGGAATCGGCGGGTTGTACCTCGCGTGCTGTCACGCAGGCTCTGTTATCGGCGCTTGTTGACCAGCTGCTGCACGAGGGGCCGTGTGGCAAGCGGTCTGGAGGCAGGACGGGCCGAACCGGTCAGCTCGCTTACGGGCGATGCTCCGTCGAGGCTGACGGTAAGGCTCTTGCGGAAGACGGGTCCGAAGTTCCCGGCGGCATCCTTCGCCACGGCGAGGAAGTAGACCTCGGTATCCCACGCGACGGCGTAATGGGGCGTCTCGTCCCCTTCGGTCCCCTGCTTGACGAGAATCGAACGCAGTACCGTGTCGGTGTAGGTCTCCGTGTCCATGATGTTGGTCGAGGTGTAGATGGTGTACCACGTCGTGGCGTCGGCCGAACGCTCCACGGTGGCCGGGACGTAGGCCTTGCCGTTGTAGCTGGCGTAGAGGTTCTGGTCGAGCTTGTAGAGCTCGCTGCCGTCGTAGTACTTGTCGAAGACGAGGGTGGCCGTGGCCGTCGAGACCACCTCCTCTTTGGTGGTGAACGACTCGCTCAGCGCCGGGTCGGCCGTCGGGTTGCCCGAAGCGTCGACGCAGATGGCCCAGATGTAGTAGGTCGTGCTGGGCAGCAGCGACTCGTAGCCGAAGTTGCTCTCTCCGCGCACGCCGCAGACCGCAACGACATCCTCGCGCGTGGGGAACGACGTGCTGATTTGGCTCTCGATGTAGTCGTTCAGGTATTTGCGCAGGCCGTCGTTGTTCTGGCCGTAGCTCTTGTAGTTCGCCTCGGTGATGACGTCCCAGACGTAGAACACGCTGGCGTCCGAGGGGTGCACCGTGATGTTGGCGCCGTTGGCGGTGACGTCGGCGATGTCGAACGTGAAGGAGTTCTGCGTCGGGTCGCCCGCAGCGGCCGACTTGAACTTCATCTTGGCGAGCTTGGTCGATGCGCTGTTCGTTGCCTCGTTGTAGCCGAAGGCCGAGACGTAGTACTCGGTGTCGGGCTGCAGCGAGCCGAAGTCGACGCCCGAAGAGATGGTCTTTTCGCCCTGATAGGTGAAGAGAAAGGCCATGGCGCCTCCGTAGAGCTTCAGCAGCTCCTCGACGAGCTTCTCGTCGCCCATCTGGTCGACCGAAGCGGCATCGCGCACGTCGATGAAGTAGGACATCGAGGCGTCGAGCGGCTTGACGAGGATGGAGGCGCTGTTGAAGGTGACCTCCTTGACCTCGAACGTGAAGGGCTCGGGTTCGGCCGAAGCCTCCACCTCAAAGGGTTCGCTCAGCGCGAAGTCTCCCGTGAAGCCTGCCGTGGCGTCGTGGCCGGCCACCAGAATGCGGTACTTGGTGGCGGGGGTGAGCTCACGCGCAAGGGTGAACTCCCCGGTGCCGGTGTGCAGGAGCGACGCTTCGGCCTCGAGCCCCTTGATGAAGGTGCGCAGGGCATCGTCGGAGAGTCCCTCGAAGGTCGACGCCTCGAAGAGGTTGCAGTAGTACGACGCCTTCTCGTCCGACGGGGTGACCTTGAGCGAGACACCCTGCTGGTCGTAGCTGCCGAGCGTGATGGCGAAGGTGACGGCCGTCGGGGTGTCGGGGTCCGGGTCGGGTTTGGGGGTGGGAGTGGGGGGAGTCGGTCTTCGAGTCGCTGCATCCGGTCAGGAGCGAAACGGCGGCGAAGCCGGCAAATAGCCCTTGCAGCAGGGCATGGAAGAAGCGGTGCTGTTTCATAGCGGGTTGATTTTGATGATTTGTTCGTGCTAAATGTAGTAAAAAAAGGTTTACTCTGCATCTTTCGGAGTAAAAAAGTACATTTTCGGCACATTTTCCCGACATCGGGTGCAGAATGGTTCGTTTTGGAGCCTTGTTTGCGGAGCGGGCCGGTGTCGGAACGTCGGAGCGTGTCGGGAAGTCGAAGTGCGCAGGGCCAGCGGAGCGTGCAGGGTGGCGGAGCAATGCTTCGTTCGGGGCGGGCGCACCCTCTGCGGCGGAAGATGCGGCTGCGCTCTTATAAATAGGTGAGGGTTGAACGACGGTCGGGAGGTTGTCGGTGGTGGGGCAAAGGTTCGCGAAAGGCTTGCGCCTCGCCGTGGAGCAGCGGGGCCGCGCGGTCAACGGTCAATCGGTGGGAGCGTGGTGCGGGGGGGCGTCCCGAGCATCTGTAACGCCGGGTCGGTCGGGGTTTGCGACGGCTCCGGGGAAAAAGAAAACCGCTCCTGAAGAGGAGCGGTTTTGTTGAGCTACCTGGATTCGAACCAAGAATAACAGGACCAGAATCTGTTGTGTTACCATTACACCATAGCTCAATGACGTTTTGGTGATGCAAAAGTAGATATTTATTTTGCAAATGCAAAGAAAATCGCAAAAAAAATGTATTTTTGTTTAAACTTTTTTTGGACGACAAACCGACATAAAACGCAAATGTAACCTTAAACCGTTGTTTTTATGGGAATTAAATTCCGCCTTACCGTAATGAACTTTCTCCAGTACGCCATCTGGGGAGCCTACCTGACCTCCATGGGGTCGTACCTCGTCGGCGTGGGACTGGCCTCGCATATCGGAATCTTCTATGCCATGCAGGGCATCGTGTCGCTCTTCATGCCCGCCATCGTGGGCATCATTGCCGACCGCTGGGTGCCGGCGCAGCGGCTGCTGGGCATCTGCCACCTGCTGGCTGCGCTCTTCATGGGGGCGGCCGGCTACTACGCCCTGGCTACGGGCGAAGGGGTCTCGTTCGGCGTGCTCTTCACGCTCTACTCGCTCAGCGTCGCCTTCTACATGCCCACCATCGCCCTCTCCAACTCGGTGGCCTACTGCGTGCTCGAAGGGTCGGGCTACGATACGGTGAAGTCCTTCCCGCCGATTCGCGTGTGGGGTACCGTGGGCTTCATCTGCTCGATGCTCCTGTGCGACGCGGCGGGCTTCCAGACCACCTACATGCAGTTCGTGCAGTGCGCCGTGCTGGGGCTGGTGCTGGGTGTCTACGCCATGACGCTCCCCTCGTGCCCGGTCAGCCGCGGCGGCGAGCGCAAGAGCCTGGTCGAGGCGCTTGGCCTGCGCGCCTTCACGCTCTTCAAGCAGCGCAAGATGGCGCTCTTCTTCATCTTCTCGATGCTGCTGGGCGTCTCGCTCCAGATAACCAACGGCTTTGCCAACCCCTTCATCACCAGCTTCCGTGACATTCCGCAGTTTGCCTCGACCTTCGGCGCGAACCACGCCAATGCGCTCATCTCGCTCTCGCAGGTCTCGGAGACGCTCTGCATTCTGCTCATTCCCTTCTTCCTCAAGCGGTTCGGGATTAAGAACGTGATGCTTATGGCAATGCTGGCCTGGGTGCTGCGCTTCGGCCTGTTCGGACTGGGCAATCCCGGTCCCGGTGTCTGGATGTTCATCCTCTCGATGATTGTCTACGGCGTGGCGTTCGACTTCTTCAACATTTCGGGCTCGCTTTTTGTAAACAAGGAGACCGACGTCGCCATCCGTTCGAGCGCCCAGGGGCTCTTCATGATTATGACCAACGGCATCGGCGCCACCATCGGCACGCTCGGAGCGCAGGCGGTGGTCAACCGCTTCGTCTATTCGCAGACGGATGCCGAGGCAATGGTGGCCGGCTGGTCGACCTCGTGGCTCATCTTTGCGGGCTATGCACTGGTCGTGGCGCTGGTCTTCGCGCTGGTCTTCCGCTACCGGCATGACCCGAAGACGGTAGGCGACGTGCGGTAAAACAAACGACGACAATGAGAATTGAGATTAGCGACAAGTGCATCCGGTGCGGCCGCTGCGTGCGGGTCTGCCCCTTCGAGATTCTGGAGCAGGAGAAGCCCGGTATGCGGGTTACGGTGCAGCGCCCAGACCGCTGCATCGGCTGCGGCCACTGCGTGGCGGTCTGCCCCGCGTCGGCCATCGACCATGAGCTCTTCCCGGCCGGGACAATCCATCCGCTCGACCGCGCGGCGCTGCCGTCGGCCGATGCGGTCGAACTGCTGATCCGGGCACGCCGCTCGAATCGGGCGCTGACCGACATGCCCGTGCCCGAGGAGGCGTTGCGGCGGATTGTCGCCGCGGCGGACTGCGCCCCGACGGCCTCCAACGCCCGCGAACTGGGCTATACGCTGGTGACCGACCCCGCGAAGCTGCGCGCCGTGACGGAGTTCACGCTCGGAGTCTTCGACCGTACGGCGCGGCTGCTGTCGCATCCGCTCATGCGCCCCTTCGTGCGCTTCCTGATGCCCGACGCCGCGCGCTATCTGCCCGCCTTCCGCCGCATGAAGCAGCAGTATGCAGAGGGGCGCGACCCCATCCTGCGGGGTGCGACGGCCGTGCTCTTCATCCACGCTCCGCTCAAGAGCCGCTTTGCGGTCGAGGATTCCAATCTGGCCTGCCAGAACGCCTCGCTCATGGCCGAGGCGCTGGGTGTGAGTCAGATATACATGGGCTTCGTGCTGGTGGCCGGACGCCGCCAGAAGGGGGCGCTGGAGCAGCTTCTGGGTCTTGACGGGCGCCGCGTCTGCGCCGTGCTGGCGCTCGGCATGCCCGCCTTCCGGTTTGCCAATACGTTCGAGCGCAAGGCCTCGCCCGTAACGCGTCTTTGAATCGGCGGGCGGACGGGCGGATTGCCCTCTGTCTTGAAAGGCAGGGGATGGCTGCAAAAGCGGCCATCCCCTTACTTTTTTACCTGTTTTGGTCGATTTTTCCGATGATTTGTCCTATCTTTGTCTCCATCAGACCGCCCTTGATATCACTCGGTGCACGCTGCCGGGCCGTTGTCGGGGACGGCCGGTTTTTTTATTCATCCTGTTAAAAGTTTCAATGCTTATAGAAAATCTGGTTAATGGTTGGTTCAAGGTTTGGGTAGTGGCTGTATTGCTGTTCGGCACCGTCGCCTGCGACTCCTCCGACGGGGAGGGTAATCTGTCGCTGGCGGCTCCCGCCATCGGGCAGAGCGAGGAGCGCTCCACGGAGCCCGTGTTGCTCGCCTTCGGGTGGTCGGCCGTGGAGGATGCCGCCGAGTATGCCTACCGCCTCGACGAGGTGGTGGGCGAGGAGCTCCACCCTCTGTTGTCGGGCAAGACTGCCGCAACGTCGGTCGAGCTGGGCGGCGAGCGCGGACGTACGCTCTCGCTCGGTACGACCTACCGCTTCTCCGTGCAGGCGCTGCCCGCCGAGGGTGTGACGCTCTCGGCTTCGGCCTTCGCCAGCGTCGACATCACGACGAGCGAGGCGCCGATTGCCCTGACGGTCGAGAACCTCACCTATCGCTCGGCGCGGCTGCGGGTCGAGCCCAAGGACGGAGCGTTGCTCTATCAGTTCGCACAGATTCCCGTCGAGAAGTATCTGGCCTACGACTCCGACATGGCCTTCATCGAGGGGTATGATTTCGGCTACTACAAGGCGATGACGGCCGCCATGCCCTGGGTGAAGTGGTACCAGTGGATGGAGGAGGCCTCGAAAACGGGCAACAGCGTCTACGATACGCGCATCCTGAATCCCGGTGTGGACTACATGCTTTATGCCTACGGCGTGGAGTTCGACTCCTCGAACGAGGAGGAGCCCGTACGTGTCACTACGCCGCTCTACATCAAGAACTTCACCACGCCCGAGTGGAAGGCGACGAGCAACTGCACGTTCGACGTTGAGGTGACCGGCCAGGAGCTGGTCGAGGTGACCGATTCCGAGACCGGCGAGCCGTTCAATACGGTTAACGTGACGGTCGAGGTGACCCCCTCGGACGATACCGAACACTACTACGTGGCCTTCCCCCAGAGCGACGTGGTGGCCGACAACGGCGGCGACTACGGCTATGCCTTTGCGCTGGTGCTCTCGATGGAGCAGTACGAGGGTATTTCGAGCTGGTTCGCCCCCGGCATTCTTTCGAAGGGCAAGGCGACCGTCTCGGCCATCGACCACGGCTTCTCCGTTCTGCCCGGGACGAAGTGCTCGGTACTGGTCTTCGGCGTGAGCGAGCTGGGGTTGGTGACCACCGCAATCCAGCGTCTGGACATCGATGCGGTTTCCGAAGGGTCGGCTGCGGGCAGCTCCTCGGGCGTCAAGCTGGGCCGCGGTGCCTTTGCCGGCCATCCGGCAGTCCGGCAGCGGCTCTAATCCCCTGCCTCGGCCCCTACGTGCGGAGAGCTGCCTCCGTGCGCAGGCGGGCCGGAAGATGTAAAAGCGGACACTCCGACGAGTGTCCGCTTTATGTTTTGTGCCGCTGCCTCTCCGGCATCCAGCCGCGCCGGCTTCTGTTCATCTCGCCGGGTTTCTGTCTGTTCGTGTCGGTCCCCGGTTCGTTCCCACCGGGCAACCGTCCGTCCCTGTCGGCTCCTGTCGCCCCCCCCGGCATCAGTACATGTTGTCGTAGCGGCTCTGGCTCTTGTCGTACTTCAGGTCGGCAAGCGAGGCGGCCTTTACGCCGATGTTGAAGCTCCAGCTGCGGTAGTATCCGAAGGGAATCCACGAGAAGGACATCTGCCAGCAGTGCAGGTCACGCGTGATGGAGACCGACGAGGTGGTGAGCTTGTTGTTGGCAATGTCGTAACCGCCCTGGAACGTGACGCCCATCTTGGGGGTGATGTTGACACTGCCGTTGAAGCCGATGGTCTGCGAGACGTTGGCCCGGTAGCCCTTGGGCGGATAGTTGCCGTAGGAGACCGAGTAGTTGACCGTATAGTTGAAGCCGAAGTTCCACGGCAGCGAGAAGTCGTAGTAGGTCTGGGCCATGTATTGCCGGCGCAGCACGGGGTCCATCGACCCGTAGGGGTCGTAGAAGGGGTTCATGTACTCGGGCGGGATGCTGGTGATGTCGTTGACGGCCGGTTGCGAGCGGTCGTCACGCGACTTGAAGGTGTAGCCGAACGACCATCCCGTCGAGACGATGCGTCCCGGGAAGAAGAGCTTGTTGTAGCGCCGTCCCTCGGGGGTCACGCGGTAGGGGTCGAGCGTGGCCGAGAGGTTGATGCCGAAGTTGTTGAAGAGCGTCGTACGGAACGAGATGCTGATGTTCGAGAGGTTCATCGAGTCGGCCAGGAAGTTGTACGAACCGCTCAGACGCAGCTCGTCGATGAGCTTGATTTTCTTCACGCCCGAGGTGTCGCGCTTCGAGAGCACCTTCATCTCGAGGTTCTGCGAGAGCGAGAAGGTCATCGCCGCCTGCTGGCCCGAGCTGGGGACGCCGTAGGCGTTGACCGCATAGGGCGAATAGGTGGTGAAGTTGCCCAGCGAGTCGGTCTGCCGCATGCGGTAGTAGCCGTAGCGCGGGTCGCCGAAGTTGGGGGCGTAGGAGAAGCCGATGGAGGGGGTCAGCGTATGGCGGATGGCCTGGAGCTTGCGGTCCTTGCGCTTCTTGGTGAAGTCGTACATGCCGTAGATGGTCGTCGAGGCCGAAACGTTGGCCGTGTAGTTGTAGAGGCGGTAGAATCCGTACTGGGGCGCAAGCGTGTCGGTGCGGTTGGTGACGGGGTTCCACTCATACTCCTGCTTCTTGAAGTACCACTTCTCCGTATAGTTGAACGACGGCGAAATGTTGATGTAGTTGAGCAGGTTGAACGACGCCGAGACGGGAATCGAGTGCTCGATGCCGTTCTTCATGTTGTCGAATGTCTTGCTCGAGAAGAGCTCCGACTCGGTGGCCGAGACCGAGTTGGTCATCTTGCCGGTGTACTGCATCGAAATCTTCTCGTACCAGCGCTCCTTGCCGATGCGCTCCTTGCGCTTGAAGGGGTAGATGCGCGAGACGTTGAAGACCAGCGTGGGGAGCGTGACCGAGATGGTCTTGTTGCTCGAGTTCTGCGAGATGGCCATGTTGGCCGAGAGCGAGAAGGGGGTGCCGGCCCAGTTCTTCGAGTAGGAAATCGAGGAGTTGGTCTGCGTGGCAAGAATGTCGTTGAGGTTGGTGGCCGCATAGCGGTTGTAGCCGCTCGTGCGGAAGTTCACCGAGGCCGAGAAGGTCGAACCGGGGTTGGCCTTGGCATCCTGCGAGTGGGTCCACTGGATGCTGAAGTCGCTGCTCTTGGTGTAGTCGGGTTCGCCCTTCTCGCCGATTTTGTTGTTCGAGTATTGGACGTTGAAGCTGCCGCTGTACTTGTAGCGCTTGATGTAGCGCGCCGCGGCCGAGGCCTCCCACGAGCCGAGCGTATAGAAACCGCCGCGCACGGCCAGGTCGGCGTGGTCGCCCAGCGTGAAGTAGTAGCCCATGTCGCGCATGTAGAAGCCCTTGGTGGCCACCTCGCCGTAGGTGGGCATCAGCAGACCCGACTTCGGGCCGCTGCTGATAGGGAAGAAGCCTTCGGGGATGCCGAGGAAGTAAATCGGCACATCCTCCATGACGAGGTAGGCTGGACCGGTGACCACCTTCTTGCCGGGAATCACCTTCGCCTTGGTCATTGCCAGATAGAAGTGCGGGTGGTCCGTATTTTCGCAGGTGGTGTATTTGCCGTTTTCGATGTTGATGGTGTTGTCGGGCATCTTCTTCACACTGCCGCCCACCAGCCAGCCGTCGCCCTGCTGCGTGGCCACGCCCTTGATTTTGGCCTTCTTCGTGTCGATGTTGTAGACAATCGTGTCCATCGCGTAGGACTCGCTGCCCTCCGAAAACTCGGGCTTGGTGACCGTGGGTTTCCCCTCGACCGTGTCGGCCTTGCCGTATGCGTAAATCAGCTTGTTGTCCATGTTGATGCGCATGAAGTCGGCCTTCAGGCTGCTGTTCTGGTAGGAGACGCTGCCTTCGTTGTAGACGTAGACCGTCTTGTTGCGCACGTCGTAGACCAGTGAGTCGGTGTTCTGGCCCGAGATGATGTCTTCGAGAAAGGCGCCCCCCTTCTTGCCGCCCTTGCGCTTCGAGGAGTCGCGCTGCGGGGCCGCGCTCTTCTGCTCGACGAGCGAGTCGACCGAGGCGCTGAAGAGCGAGTCGCGCTCCTGCTGGGGCAGCGAATCGAAGGCGGCGCGGCGGCGCTCCGCTTCGCGGGCCTCGCGCTGCTGGCGGCGCCGCTCGCGGCGGCTCAGCGGCTCTTCGGGGGTTGCGGTCTCCTGGCGGGCGATGGCTTCGCGGGCCGAATCGGAGGCAGGGTTCAGGGTATCACGCAACGGGGCCGCTCCCGCAGCAGGAGAGGCCGGAAAGCCGAAGACCAGCTGCGCGAAGAGCAGGACGACGGCTGCCGAGACGAGATATTTTACCCGGAATTTCTCCAAATTTTCAAAAAATTACGTACCTTTGCCGACAAGTCGGCAAAACACCTCCGAGGGGTGTCCTTCGCTCTGCCGGGAGGCATTTTCGGGGCGCGACAAAGATAGGTAAAAATTTACAGAAAGCTAACAATTCACCTCACAATATGCGGGGAAGATTTCTTGCAGCAGTGGCCTTTGCGCTGTGCGCCGTTCTTATGAACGGTGCGCAGGCGGAAAATATTGCGCCGGGGCTCAAGGTCATCGTGCTCGATGCGGGCCATGGCGGCAAGTTCCCCGGGGCGCACTACGGCAAGGTCTACGAGAAGGACCTCACGCTGGCGGTGGTGCTCCGTCTGGGGCGGCTCATCGAGCAGGGGATGCCCGGGGTGAAGGTGGTCTATACGCGCAAGACGGACAAGGAGCTGGGCGCTACGCTGCTCGACGACCTGCAGGCGCGGGCCGACATTGCCAACGGCGCCGGCGGCGAGCTCTTCGTCTCGGTGCACGTCAATGCGGCGGCGGCAACCTCGGCGCGCGGTGTCGAGACGCTCATCATGGGCGAGACGCCCAAGGAGCAGCGCTACAACGAGAACGCCCTCTACGAGAGCAACCGCGAGGACCTCATCGACATGTCGGACGAGCGGACGGCGGCCATCGTGCGGGCCTACATCCAGAACCTGCAGTTCACCTACGGCGAGTACAGCATGGCGATGGCCCGCTGCATCCAGAGCCGCTACGGCAAGGCGGGACGCCACCTGCGGGGCATCAAGCCCCAGCTGCTGCGCGTGCTCTACGCCACCGACATGCCGGGCGTGCTGACCGAAATCGGCTTCATGTCCAACCCCCAGGAGATGGCCTACATGAAGTCCGAGAAGGGACAGGCCGAAATCGCCCGCTCGCTCTACAACGCCGTGCGCGACTACGACGCCTACCTGCGCGGCACGCAGCTTCCGGAGCTCGACGAGGCCGATGCGGAGGAGGAGCCGGCGCCCGAGACCGTTCAGGCGACCGGGGAGCGTAAGAGCGGCTCCGAGGCTGCGCAGCGTGCCGATACGGAGGTGCGCTACGCGGTGCAGGTGCTTGCGAGCCCCCGGCAGGTTGCCCTCTCCTCGTCGCAGTTCGGCAAGTACCGCAACAAGGTGAAGCAGTACGATGCGGAGGGGAGCTTCCGCTACAAATATTGTGTGGGGGAGTACCGCACCCAGGAGGAGGCCCGCAAGGCGCTCCGCGAGGTGCGCCGCAGCTTCCCCGATGCCTTCGTGGTGCGTTGCAGCGGGGGCCGGATTGTTAAATAAAGCATTTGAGCCATGAAAGTGAAAAGAGAAGCCAAAATCGGAATATTCGCCGTCACGATGATTCTCGCCGCATGGGCGGGCATCCGCTTCCTGAGCGGCATCGACATCTTCAGCCGCAACGTGGAGTACTATGCCGCCTACGACCAGATTAACGGCGTGCAGGCCGCCTCGCCCATCATGATGCGGGGCGTGAAAATCGGTACGGTGACCGGCATCGCCTTCGACCCGGCAAAGAGCGACAAGGTGGTGCTGCAGCTCACCATCCGCCGTACGTACCGCATCCCGACCGACTCCGAGGCCAAGATTGTCAGCCAGAGCCTGATGGGCGGCAAGGCCATCGAGGTGAGCTACGGCGCAGCCTCGACCTACCTCGAGGCGGGCGATACGATTCGTTCGAGCCGCGACCGCGACCTGATGGACATGGCCGACTCGGAGCTCGACTTCTTCAAGCAGCGCTTTTCGCGGCTGACCGATGACCTGTCGCAGACGCTGGGCAACATCAACCGCCTGCTGGAGGAGAATGCCGCCAGCCTCTCGGGGACGATGACCCATCTGACCTCCATCACGGGCAACGTCGACGAGCTGCTCGCCGCCGAGCGGACGCATCTGCACGAAGCCATCGGCGGACTGTCGGAGTTCGCCGGGACGCTGGGCGAGAATGCCGGCCGCGTGGACAGCATCCTGCGCAGTGTCAATGCGATGGCCGGGGAGCTCTCCGAGCAGGAGTTCGCCTCGAATCTGGCCGGCTCGGTCGAGGAGCTCAACGCCCTGCTCGAGAAGCTCAACGAGCAGCAGGGGACGCTCGGCAAGCTGGTGGGCGATGCGGCGCTCTACGATTCGCTCACGGAGGCGAGCGGCAACCTCGCGACGCTGCTCGAGGATTTGAAGCAGTACCCGGCGCGTTACGTCCACCTTTCGCTCTTCGGGCGTGACCCCGAGAAGATGAAGGCCCGTGCCGAGCGCCGTGCCGCGAAGGAGGCGGCCCGTGCCGAGCGCGACTCGCTCAAGCGCGCCGCGCAGCAGTAGCCGAGGCGGTGCCGCGGAGCGCGGAGGGCGACTTGTCCTTTTCGGGCAGCTGCGGCTGGAGCCGGCGAGACATCGGGGCCTGCGGTGGCGATAGAGAGGTGATGGAAACGATTGATGAGACGATGTGGACCTGCGGCGTCTCGCAGCGTTCGTTCCGGGGCGGAGCGCCCGACGGGCGGAGCGCGGGAGCGGGACGGCAGGCGGCAGATGGATACGATACAATGTGATGCAAACCCCTTCCTCGGGAGGGGTTTGATTCATGAAGAGGGGCGGCCTTCGAAGCGGGAGAAGCTCCCCGTTTAGGAGAGGGCCCGGCTGGAAAGGGGCGTGTGGGGCCCCGCTGCAATGTATGGCCCTGCTGTAATGCGAGCATCTCCCCGCAGTAAGTAGCAGTAGCTGTAATGAATGATAGAAGAGTTTGTTTATGATATATCCGGATACTTTCGAACAGAAAATCGGTTTCGACCGAATCCGAGAGCAGGTGGCCGCCGGCTGTACGATGCAGGCGGCCCGCGAGAAGCTCGCTGCCGAGGGCTTCTCGACCTCGGCCCGCGAGATTGAGCGGCGCCTGGCGCTGGCCGACGAGATGCGCCAGCTGCTCGACCTCGAGCGCGACTTCCCCTCGGGCGACTTCCCCGATGTCGACGGCGTGATGGCCAAGCTGCAGGTCGAGGGTACCTTCCTCGACGTGGAGGAGGTGGTCACGCTGCGGCAGGCCCTTGCGGCCGTCGGGGCGATTGTCTCGTTCATCCAGACGCGGGGCGAGAGCCGCTATCCGGCCCTTTATGCCCGCAGCCGCGGGGTGGAGGCTTTCCCCGAGATTGTGCGGCGCATCGACTCGATTGTCGACAACTTCGGCGAGGTGAAGGACAGCGCCTCACCCGCGTTGCAGGAGGTGCGTCGCTCCATCCGCGAACGCGAGGGGCAGGCGGCCAAGCGGCTGCAGCAGGTGCTGGCTGCCGCCAAGGGGGCGGGCATCGTCGATGCCGACGCCCAGATTTCCATCCGCGACGGACACCCCGTGATTCCCGTCGCCGCTTCGAACAAGCGCAAGCTGCAGGGCTTCATCCACGACGAGTCGGCCACGGGCCGCACCTTCTACGTCGAGCCGGTCGAGGTGGTCGAAATCAACAACGAGCTGCGCGAGCTGGAGTATGCCGAGCGGCGCGAGATTGTCCGCATCCTCACCGAGTTCACCGACTCCATCCGCCCCGATGCGCCGCTCATCGCCGCCTCGGGCGACTACCTCTCGGATGTCGACATGGTGCGGGCCAAGGCGCGCTGGGCCTCGGAGAACGGCTGCGGACGGCCGATTGTCTCGACCGACGACCGCCTCGTGCTGCGGAATGCCCGCCATCCTCTTTTGCAGCAGACGCTGCGCGCCCAGGGGCGCGAGGTGGTGCCCCTCGACATGCAGCTTGACCGCGAAAAGCACATCCTGGTCATCTCGGGCCCCAACGCCGGCGGCAAGTCGGTCTGCCTGAAGACCACCGGCATCGTGCAGTACATGTTCCAGTGCGGATACCTCGTCCCGGCCTCGGAGGTCTCCGAACTGCCCGTCTTCTGCAGCATCTACATCGACATCGGCGACGAGCAGTCGATGGACGACGACCTGTCGACCTACTCGTCGCACCTGCTCAACATGAAGCACATGCTTGCCGGGGCGTCGTCTCAGACGCTGGTGCTCATCGACGAGTTCGGTTCGGGCACCGAGCCCATCATCGGCGGCGCCATCGCCGAGGCCATCCTCGAGCGGCTGCTCGAGAAGGGGTGCTACGGCGTCATCACGACCCACTACGCCAACATCAAATACTATGCGGCCAGCACCGAGGGGATTGCCAACGGCGCCATGGCCTTCGACGTGCAGCACATCCGGCCGCCCTTCCGTCTGGAGATGGGCAAGCCGGGCAGCTCGTTCGCCATCGAAATCGCCCGCAAAATCGGACTGCCCGAGGAGATTATCCGCGAGGCGGGCGAGAAGGCGGGCAGCGACCACATCAACATCGAGAAGCAGCTGCGCGAGATTGCGCGCGACAAGCACTACTGGGCGCAGAAGCGCGAGCGCATCCGTCTGACGGACCGCAAGGTCGAGGAGCTGGAGCGCAACTATGCCGAGCAGCTCTCGAAAATCCGCACCGAGCGGAACGAAATCATCCGCCGCGCCAAGCAGGAGGCCCAGGAGCTGGTTGCCGAGGCCAACCGCCAGATTGAGAACACCATCAAGACCATCCGCGAGGCGCAGGCCGACAAGGAGCTCACGCGCATGGCGCGCAAGGAGCTGGAGGAGTTCCGCGATACGGTCGAGCAGCGCGACGACGAGGAGCACGACGCCTCGGTGGCGCGCGAGATGGAGCGCATCGAGCGGCGGCGCCAGCGGCGGGCCGAGCGGCGCGAGCAGGAGGCTGCGGCAAAGAGCGATGCGGCACCGGCCGAGGCGCCCAAACCGCGCGAGGTGGAGGTCGGCTCGAAGGTCCGCATGGCGGAGCAGGAGATGGTCGGCGTGGTGCAGTCAATCAAGGGACGGCGGGCGCAGGTGGCCTTCGGGCAGATTCTCACGACCGTCGAGAAGGAGCGGCTGCAGGTGGTCTCGAACAACGAGTACCGCGAGGCGACGCGTCCCCAGACGGCGCGGACCCGCATCTCGGTCGACATCTCGGCGCGCAAGCTCAACTTCCGCGACCACATCGACGTGCGGGGCATGCGGGCCGCCGAGGCGCTCGAGGCGGTGCAGGACCTGGTGGACGATGCGCTGATGGTGGGCGTAAGCTCGGTGACCATCCTCCACGGCAAGGGCACCGGCGCGCTCAAGGAGGAGATTCGCCGCTACCTGCGGACGGTGCCCGAGGTGGTGAGCGCCGTCGACGAGCATGCCGACCGCGGCGGCGCCGGCATCACGGTGGTGACCTTCGATACGAACTGACCCGACGGCGCCGCTGCGCCTTCCGGCCTCTGCCTTCCGCCCTCCGGCCGGCGGAGCGGGCGGCAGGATGCACTCCCTTCGGGGATGCGCTCACTTCGGGGGGGAGCGGACTGCGGAGTGCCGGCGCCGGAGCAAGGGCCGGAGCCAAAGACCGGGGCCAAAGACCGGAGTCAAAGGCCGGGCGAGAGTCCGGGTAAAAGTCCGAAGCAACGGCCCGGAGCAGGGGCCGGAACAAAAAGATGAACCTTATAGTTTAGTGATTCGTTCATGAAATACCTTCTTTCGCAGATTGCCGCCATCGTGGGCGGCAGCCTGTACGGGGCGGACGCCGAGGTCCGCTCGGTGGTGACCGACAGCCGCTCGCTCTCGTGCGAGTTCGGCTCGGCCCCGATGTTTGTCGCCATGCGCGGCGCCAACCACGATTCGCACGACTTCGTGCGCGAAATGCAGAGCCGGGGGGTGAAGTCCTTTCTGGTAGAACGCCGCCTGGAGGAGCTCGAGGAGGGCACGTGCGGCTTCGTGGTGGTCGACCACGCCATTGCGGCGCTGCAGCGTCTGGCGGCCTACCACCGCGCGCAGTTCCACGGGACGGTGGTGGGCATCACCGGCTCGAACGGCAAAACGGTCATCAAGGAGTGGATTGTCGAGGAGCTGCCCGCCGGCGTGAAGTTCTACCGCTCGCCCAAGAGCTACAACTCGCAGCTGGGCGTGCCCCTCTCGGTACTGATGCTCGAGGGCGACGAGGAGCTGGCGATTTTCGAGGCGGGCATCTCGCGTCCGGGCGAAATGGCGCGTCTGGAGCGCATCATCCGCCCCGACGTGGTGGTCTTCACCTCGATTGGCGACGCCCACCAGGAGAACTTCCTGAGCCTCGAGCAGAAGTGCGACGAGAAGATGGTGCTGGCCCGCAGCGCCCGCAAAATCATCTACCACAGCTACTACGAGCCGCTCGGCGCGATGATTGAGGCCCGCTTCCCGGAGCGCCGGCCGGTCGATGCCGCCCGCTTCCCCGAGGTGGCGGAGAGCGTCGTGGGCAACGCCGCCTCGCGCCGCAACGCCCAGATTGTCGAGGCCTTCTGTGCCGTGATGGGCTATCCGGCCCCGAGCTTTGCCTCGGCACCCGCGGTGGCCATGCGCCTCGAGGTGAAGGAGGGTATCAACGACTCGGTGCTGGTCAACGACGCCTACAACCTCGACCTCAACTCGCTGGCGCTGGCGCTCGACTACCTCCACAACATCGCCCTCTCGCGCCGCAAGACGCTCGTGCTGTCGGACATCCCCCAGAGCGGCCTGCCCGACGAGGAGCTCTACGCCCGCGTGGCCGGCATGGTCGAGCGGGCCGGCGTGGAGTACTTCATCGGCATCGGCCCGCGGCTGCGCCGCTTTGCCGGGCTCTTCAACTGCCGGCGCTCCTTCTACGCCTCGACCGACGAGTGCATCGCCCGCATCCCGCGCGAGGCGGTGGCCGGCTGCACGGTGCTGCTCAAGGGGGCGCGCGACTACCGCTTCGAGAAGCTGGCCCACGCCCTCTCGCGCAAGAGCCATACGACGGTGCTCGAGGTCGACCTCGACGCCATGCGCGACAACCTCAACTACTTCCGCTCGAAGCTCTCCTTTGGCACGCGCCTGGTGGCGATGGTCAAGGCGGCCAGTTACGGTACGGGCGACTTCGAGGTGGCGCAGATGCTCCAGCACGAAGGGGTCGACTACCTGGCCGTCGCCTTTGCCGACGAAGGGGTGCTGCTGCGCGAGCGGGGCATCACAATGCCCGTGGTGGTGCTCAACGCCGATGCCGACAGCTTCGACGTGATGATTGCCAACCGTCTGGAGCCCGAAATCTACAGCTTCCACTCGCTCGAGGCCTTCGAGGCGGCGGCCGAGCAGGCCGGCGAGAGCCGCTATCCGATTCACATCAAGCTCGACACGGGGATGCACCGTCTGGGCTTCGTCGAGGAGGAGCTCCCGCACCTTGCCGAGCGGCTCCGTGCGACGACGCAGGTGCAGGTGGCCACCATCTTCTCGCACCTCAACTGCGCCGACATGCCCGAGGAGGACGAGTACACGCGGGCCCAGATTGCCCGCTTTGCGCGGATGAGCTCGCAGCTGGCCGAGGCGCTGCCCTACGGCGTCATCCGCCATACGGCCAATTCGGCCGCCATCGAGCGCTTTCCCGAGGCGCAGTTCGACATGTGCCGGCTGGGCATCGGGCTCTACGGCTTCGGCTGGCGCCACAATCCGGCGCTGCGCCCCGTGGCGACGCTCAAGACCCGCATCGTGCAGCTCAAACACCTCCGCGCGGGCGATACTGTGGGCTACGGCCGTGCCGGGAAGCTCGACCGCGATACGGTGACGGCGACCATCCCCGTGGGCTATGCCGACGGTCTGGACCGCCATCTGAGCTGCGGCCGCTGGTCGATGCGCGTCAAGGGGATGCCGGCTCCCATCGTGGGGCGCATCTGCATGGACAGCTGCATGATTGACGTGACGGACATCCCCGGCGTTGCGGAGGGCGACGAGGCGGTGATTTTCTCGGCCGAGCCGGGCAACGACCCCGAGACGATGGCCCAGGTACTCGGCACCATCTCCTACGAGGTGCTCACCTCCGTGTCGGGCCGCGTCAAGCGCATCTATCTCAAGGAGTAACATCTAAAAAGGACCGACCATGACATCGCAACCCGTGCGGAAGGGCACGCTCTATCTGATTCCCTGTCCCATCTCGGACGAAACGGCACCCTGGGAGGTGCTTCCCGCGGCCAACCGGGCCGTGATGGATGCGCTCGACTACTTCATCGTCGAGAACGTCCGCACGGCGCGGCGCTTCCTCTCGAAGGCAGGCGTCGCCCGCCCCATCGCCGAGCTGGAGTTCCGCGAACTGAACGAACATACGGCTGCCGGCCGCGAGGTCGAGGAGCTGGTGCGGCCGCTCGAGCAGGGGCGCTCGGCCGGCGTGATTTCCGAGGCTGGTGTGCCGGGCGTGGCCGACCCCGGAGCGCTGGTGGTCGAGGCGTGCCACCGCCGCGGCATCCGCGTGGTGCCGCTCGTGGGCCCCTCGTCGATTATCCTTGCGGTGATGGCCTCGGGTCTCAACGGACAGTCGTTCGCCTTCAACGGCTATCTGCCCGTCAAGGCGCCCGAACGGCAGCGCGCCATCCGCGCGCTCGAGCGGCGGGCCCGCACGGAGCATCAGTCGCAGCTCTTCATCGAGGCGCCCTACCGCAACGTGAAGCTGCTGGAGGAGCTGCTCACGGTCTGCGCCCCGGAGACGCGCCTGACGGTGGCGGCCGACCTCACGGCGCCGGGCGAGCTGGTCGAGACCCGTACGGTGGGGGAGTGGCGCGCGCATCCGCGTCCCGAGCTGAACCGGCGGCCTGCCATTTTCATCCTTGGATAACGCATTCGGCCGCTTGGTATGCATTTTGTGCCATAGATGTCGGAAAATATGAAAAAACACAGATATATGGAACAGGAAAAAGTTTATAACGAGGAGGTTAAGGACCGCGAGGGCTCCAAGGGAGCGAGCGGTGAACCTGCCGGCGAAGAGTCCGCACGTGCCAATATGGCAGACGGCGGTGAGGCCGCGCATGACACGATGTCAGAGGCGGATGCAGCCGACAAGAAGGCTTCCGACAAGGAGTCGGCCGAGGCCGCGAAGGAGGAGCAGAAGCCCGACCTCGAGGCCGAAATCGCCGAGTGGCGCGACAAGTACCTGCGTCTGCAGGCCGAATTCGACAACTACCGCAAGCGTACGCTGCGCGAGAAGATGGAGCTGGTGCAGACCGGCGGCCGCGACGTGCTGCTGGCTTTGCTGCCGGTGCGCGACGACGTGCAGCGCGCCGTCGAGGCGATGGAGAAGAGCGACGACATTGCGGCGCTGCGGGCGGGCGTCAACCTCATTGCCCAGAAGTTTACCGAGGCGCTGCGTCAGCGCGGCGTGACGGAGATTGAGGCCAAGGGCAACGAATTCGACGCCGATTTGCACGAGGCCGTGGCCAAGTTCGCGGCCGGCGAAGAGAACAAGGGTCGCGTCATCGATGTGGTCCAGACGGGTTACATGCTGGGCGACAAGGTGCTGCGATTCGCTAAAGTTGTTGTAGGAGAGTAGAACCATGGCAGAGAAAAGGGATTATTACGAGGTCCTGGGCGTTGCCAGGAACGCTAACGCAGACGAAATAAAGAAGGCCTACCGCAAGGCGGCCATCAAGTACCACCCGGACAAGAACCCCGGCGACAAGGAGGCCGAGGAGAAGTTCAAGGAGGCGGCCGAGGCATACGACGTGCTCTCGAATCCCGAAAAGCGTGCGCGCTACGACCAGTACGGCCATGCCGGCATGAGCGGCGCGGCGGGCGGCGGAGCCGGCGGTTTCGGCGGCTTCAGCGGCGGCGGCTTCTCGATGGAGGATATCTTCTCGCAGTTCGGCGACATCTTCGGCGGCCACTTCGGCGGCGGAGGGTTCCGCTCGTCGTCGACGGGCGGCGGCCGGCGCGTGAACCGCGGCTCGGACATCCGCATCAAGGTCAAGCTGACGCTCGAGGAGATTGCCAACGGCGTGACCAAGAAGCTCAAAATCAACAAGACCGTAGCGTGCGACAAGTGCGGCGGCACGGGTGCCAAGGATGCCAACTCCTATGCAACCTGCTCGAAGTGCGGCGGTACGGGCTATGTGACGCGCGTCGAGAACACCTTCTTCGGCCGCATGCAGACGCAGGGTGTCTGCCCCACGTGCGGCGGTACGGGCAAGGTCATCACGGCCGCGTGCGACCAGTGCAAGGGCGAAGGGACGCTGCGCGGTCAGGAGGTGGTCGAAATCAAGATTCCGGCCGGCGTGGGCGAGGGCATGGTCCTCACCGTCTCGGGCAAGGGCAATGCGGCACGCCAGGGCGGCGTGAACGGCGATTTGCAGGTGCTCATCGAGGAGGAGCCGGACCCCGAACTGACGCGTGACGGCAACGACCTGATTCACAACCTGAACATCACGGTGACGACGGCCCTGCTGGGCGGTACGGTCGAAGTGCCGACCGTGGGCGGCCGCGCCAAAATCAAGATTGCGCCGGGAACCCATGCGGGCAAGGTGCTGCGTCTGGCGGGCAAGGGTCTGCCCGACGTGAACGGCTACGGCCGCGGCGACGAGCTGGTGGTGGTCGACATCACCATCCCCTCGAAGCTCACCTCCGAGGAGAAGCGCCTGGTCGAGCAGCTGGCCCAGCAGCCTTCGTTCCAGAAGGCCGAATCGGTCAAAAATCAGAATATCTTCGAGCGGATGAAGAGTTTCTTCCGTTAGCGGATAATAAATGGCGGGAAAAATTCGTACCTTTACCGGGTAAAGGGGCGGATTTTTCCCTTTTTTGTGCAACCACCAAACACTTGAAGCTATGTCCGGTTTCGGTCCCTACAAGAAGCATCCGAACAAATTCAACTACATACCGCGCTACTACGACCCCGAAAAGGAGGCCCGCGAGCAGCGCCGTGCCGAACTGCTCGGCAAACGGTCGGAGGACGAGGAGCGCGAGTACCGCCCCGGCCAGTTGATTCGCACGCAGCGCGAGGCACGTGCCGCACGCCGTTCCGAGGAGGAGCGGTCGGGCCGCCGCCAGATTTGGAAAATGATGCTCGGCGTGGTCGTCATGCTGCTCATCATCGTGCTGCTCTTCCCGCGTCTGGCCCGCCTCTTCTTGTGGGTGCAGGGCTCGGCCCGCGAGCGTCAGGAGCAGGTTGTCGAGCAGCGCCGGCCGGCCAATGAGCTGGACCAGCGCGGTGTGAGCGACGTGGAGTGGCAGGCGCAGCCCATCACGGTGGTGCCGAACGATTATCAGGGGGAGGAGTAGACGGATGGCAGACAAAATCAGACTTCTGCCCGAGGTTGTCGCCAACCAGATTGCGGCCGGCGAGGTGGTCAACCGCCCCGCTTCGGTGGTGAAGGAGATGATGGAGAATGCCATCGATGCCGGAGCCACGGAGGTGAAGGTCAACTTCCGCGACGGCGGCCGCGACCTGATTCAGATTGTCGACAACGGCTGCGGCATGTCGCCCGTCGATGCCCGCATGGCCTTCGACCGCCATGCGACGAGTAAAATCCGTTCGGTCGAGGATATCTATGCGCTGCACACCTTCGGATTTCGCGGCGAGGCGCTCGCCTCGATTGCGGCCGTCTCGCAGGTCGAGCTGCGCACGCGCCAGGAGGGCGACGAGGTGGGTACGCGCACCGAAATCAACGGCGGCGTCTTCGTCTCGCAGGAGCCCGTGGCCTGCCCCGTGGGGTCGCAGTTCTTCGTGCGTAACCTCTTCTACAACGTGCCGGCGCGGCGCCGCTTCCTGGAGAAGAGCACCACGTCGTCGAACCAAATCAAGGCCGAATTCCAGCGCGTGGCGCTCTGCAATCCGCAGGTCGCCTTCGAGCTCTACTCCAACGACGCCCCGCTCTACCGGTTGAGGGCGGCGACGCTCGCCACGCGCATTGTCGACGTCATCGGGCGCCACATCAAGCAGAATCTGCTGGAGGTCTCGGCCGACACCTCAATCGCCTCGGTCGAGGGCTTCATCGGCCAGCCGGCTGCCGCCAAGAAGCGCAATACGGAGCAGTTCCTCTTCGTCAACGGCCGCTACTTCAAGAGCAGCTACCTCTACAGCGCCATCATGAAGGCCTACGAGAAGCTCATCCCCGGCAACTGCGCGCCCTCCTATTTCCTCTACCTGACGGTTGACCCGGCGCGCATCGACGTGAACGTCCATCCGCAGAAGACCGAGGTGAAGTTCGCCGACGAGGAGGCCGTATGGCAGATTATCAACGCTGCCGTGCGCGAGACGCTCGCCAAGACGGGCGCCGTGCCGATGATGGACTTCGACAGCGACCGTACGGTCGAGATTCCGGTGCTGCGCCGCGGCGCGCTCTACAGCGAACCCCCCGCGCAGTCGAACCTCGACTACAACCCCTTCCGCGAATCCTACATCGACCCGACGGCTCCCGACCCCAACGAGGAGTTCACGGGCTTCGATGTCCCCTATACGGTGCCCGACGCCTCGACGGAGGTGGCCGACAGCGCCGCCTCCTTCGCGCCGCGCGCCGGAGCCCGGCAGTCGGGCGGTGCCGGCATTCCGGCATTCCGTCTTTCCGATGCCGGCCCGGCTGGGGAGCCGGACGAGGCCGATGCGGCCCCCTGGCGGAGCCTTTCGCCGGGTGCCACCGCTTTTGACGCATTCGACGGCGGAGCCTCGGCCGAGGAGTTCGACGACATCGTCTCGCCGAGTGAGCAGGGCACCGCAGGGGAGGAGGAGAGCGAGCTGGAGTTCGTCTCCTCGTCGGTGGGCGAGCAGCAGCAGCTTCAGCTCGACGGCGGGGCGCCCGCCTTTGCCGGGGCCATCCTGTTGGCGGGCGGATACGCCGCCGCCTCGTACGGCGGACGGCTGGTGGCAGTCGACCTGCGGCGTGCCCGCGAGCGGGTGCTCTACGAATACTATCTGGCGACGCTGAGCTCGGGTGCGGCGCCCAGCCAGCAGCTGCTCTTCCCCGAGCATCTGCTCCTCTCGGAGGAGGAGTATGCGCTGCTCGAGGAGCATTCGGTCGAGGTGGCGGCGCTGGGCTTCGACCTCGACTTCGGGGGCGGCGGCTCCATCGACGTCAAGGGGCTCCCGGCCGAGATTTCGGCCGAAGGGGTCGACATGCTGCTCTACGAGCTGCTGCAGCAGTTCGACACGCCGGTGGGGGCGGCTGACGCCCGGCGCGAAAAGGTGGCCGCCGTCATGGCCCGCAGCGCAACGCGCGGGGCGAAGGCCTCCTTTGCCCGGGAGGAGGTGCAGGCGCTGCTCGACCGCCTTGCGGCGTGCGGCAACCCCAGCTTTACCCCCTCGGGCAAGCGCACCATGGCCGAGTTCACGGCCGAAGATATTCGCGCGCGGCTCGGGTGACTTCGCCGATAATTTGTTACCTTTGCATGCCGGCCTGGCACGGCGTTGATGCGCTTCCCGAGGCTGGACAACGTTAGAGAAGTAAAAGAGATTTTCCGTTATGAACCGCACTTTCCAGACACCCCCCGTGGTGCTCAATCTGATAATCATCAACGTGCTGGTCTACATGGCCACGGCGCTGCTGCCGCTGGGGAAGTGGATTTTCGGCTTCGGCTCGCTCTTCTGGGTGGGCAACCCGCTCTTCCACACCTACCAGTTCGTCACCTACATGTTCCTGCATGCCAACTTCGAGCATGTCTTCTTCAACATGTTTGCGCTGTGGATGTTCGGCCGCACACTCGAGTACGAGCTCGGCTCGCGCCGCTTCCTGGTCTACTACATGGCCTGCGGCATCGGCGCGGCGCTCATCCAGATGCTCGCCGCATGGGCCTCGGGCGAATACTACATCCAGCTGGTCGGCGCCTCGGGTGCCGTCATGGGGCTGCTGCTCGCCTTCGGCGTGATGCATCCCAACGCGATGATTGTGCTGCTCATCCCGCCCATCCCGATGAAGGCCAAGTGGTTCGTCATCATCTACGGCGTCATCGAGCTCTTCCTGGGCTGGACCGGCTACGGCGGCAACGTGGCCCATTTCGCCCACGTGGGAGGCATGTTGTGGGGATTCCTGCTGCTCCACTACTGGAAGCGGCGCGGAAACATCTACTTCTGATTTCTGATGTTCAACCCTGCGTAGTATGTCCGAATATTACGATGAATACCGGAGCGGCAACGGCCGCAAGCGGAGCCGCCGCGGTGCGGTGATGCTGCTGCTCGATGTCGTGATGACGGTGCTGGCCTATCTGGCCGTCGTGGCGATGGTGCTGACGCTGTGCGCGCCCTACGTCCACCCGGCGGGCTCGCGGTTTTTCCCGATTCTGGGGCTGGGTGCGCCGCTGACCTACGTCGCCACCGTGCTGCTGGCCCTCTACTGGGTCATCCGCTGGCGGTGGGGACGCGCCGGAATGCTGCTCGTCTGCGTCGTGGCGGGGCTCTTCCGGCTGGGGCTCTACTACAAGCCCGAGTTCCGCCGCGCCTACGAGACCGAGGAGTACGGCCGCGATGCCTTCAAGGTGCTCTCCTACAACATCCGCGGCTTCTACTATCCCAAAGTGGGGTGGCAGGAGGGGCCTATCGCCGGCCTTCTGGGCGAGCAGGAGCCCGACATCATCTGCCTGCAGGAGTTCGACCACCGGAAGGCGGCCGAGAGCGAGGCCTTCTCGCAGCTGGCCGGCCGCTACCGCATGACGCTCGGCAACCGCACCGAGGAGCAGAACCGCGCGGAGCGGGGCAGCCAGCAGGCCATCCTGAGCCGCTACCGGATTCTGCGCTCGGGGACCATCATCCCCCGCACCTCCATCTGGGCCGACCTGCTGGTGGGCGAGGATACCGTCCGGGTCTTCAACAACCACCTCCATTCGACCGAAATCACGGTGTACGACGCCAAATACCTCACCACGCACCGCTACGTTTCGGATACGGCGCGCGAGGAGAAAATCCGCAGCATCCTCTCCCGCCTGTGCCGCAACAGCGTGCTGCGGGCCGAGCAGGTCGATACGATTCGCAGCGTGATGGCGGCGACGCCCTACCGGATGATTGTCTGCGGCGACTTCAACGACACCCCCATGTCGTACGTCTACCGCCGCATGGCGCGCGGGCTGACCGACGCCTTCCGCAGCTGCGGCCGCGGCTACTCCTATACCTTCCAGGGCTTCTTCAACACGCTGCGCATCGACTACGTGCTCACGTCCGACGGACTTGAGCCCCTCTCCTACGAGGTGCCCCAGGTCGATTATTCGGACCACCTGCCGGTGGTCGTGCGCCTCAGGCGAAACGATGAAAACGACTAAAACCAAACCGATATGATTCTCGACACACTGCAGAACAGCGCCCTCTACAACGCGCTTTCGCCCCGCATGGCCCGGGCCTTCGAACACATTGCCCGCATCGACTGGACGACCATCGAACCGGGTACCCACGAACTCGACGGCCGCGATATCTACGTCAACGTGATGGACGTCGAGCTGAAGCGTCCCGTGGATGCCAAGCTCGAGGTGCACAACGCCTACATCGACATCCAGGTGCTCATCCGCGGCGAGCGTGAGGCCTTCGGCTGGAGCCCCCGCGCCGACGTGCGCAAGCCGCTGGGCGAGTTCGACACCGAGAAGGACATCCGCTTCTACGACGACGAGCCGCAGTGCTACTATACGCTGCGTCCGGGGCAGTTCACGATTCTGCTGCCCGAGGATGCCCACGCTCCGATGGTGGGCGAGGGGTCGATTCGCAAGATTATTGTCAAGGTCCGCAAGTAGCGCCCTCGGTGGCCGTTGACCCTCCACGTCCGCGATGAACGCGATGAAGATTTTGTCCGGAATCCTGCTTGCCGCCCTCGTGCTGGGGTGCGGCGGCTGTGCCGGGGCTCCCGAAGAGCCCGTGAGCACGCTCCTCTTCGCCCCCGGTGACGGAGGCTCGAAGTATTACCGCATTCCGGCGCTGGTGACGGCCGACGACGGCTCGCTGGTGGCCGTGGCCGACCGCCGGCTCGAGTCGATGGGCGACCTGCCCAACAAAATCGACCTCGTGGCGCGGCGCAGCACCGACGGGGGCCGTACCTGGTCCTCCGTCATTCCGATTGCCGAACACCGCGGCGACTGCGGCTACGGCGATGCGGCGCTGGTGAGCGATGCCCGCTCGGGCGAGCTGCTCTGCATCTTCGCCTCGGGGCGCGGGCTGTGGGAGTCGACGCCCGAGGCGCCGATTGACATCAACGTCTGCCGGAGCGGCGATTTCGGGCAGACGTGGTCTGCGCCCGAGTGCATCACGCCCCAACTGTGGGGTGCGGCCTGCGCAAATCCCCTCTCGCGGGGGTGGTACGGCGCCTTTGCCGCCTCGGGGCGTGCGCTGCAGCTGCGCGACGGAACGCTGCTCTTCGTCGTGGCGGCCCGTACGGGGCACGAGGCCCCGCCGCTGGTCAACTATGTCTGCATGTCGGAGGATGGCGGCCGCAGCTGGCGCCTGCTGCCCACGCCGGTCGATATGAACGGCGACGAGGCGAAGCTCGTCGAGCGGGCCGACGGCAGCTGGCTGATGAGCATCCGCAATCCGGCCAAGGGGCGGCGCAAGTATGCCCTTTCTGCGGACCGCGGCGCGACGTGGAGCGAGCCGCAGCGGTGGGAGGATATGCCTTCGCCCGCCTGCAACGGCGATATCGTGCGCTATACGCTGCGCGTCGAGGGCGCCCGGCGCAATCGGATGCTGCACTCGATTCCGCTCGATTCGGTCGAGCGGCGCAACGTCTCGGTGCTGCTCAGCTACGACGAGGGGTGTACGTGGCCCGTGCGGCGGAGCGTCTGGAGCGGTGATGCCGGCTATTCGTCGCTCACGGTGCTGTCCGACGGCGATATCGGCCTTCTGACCGAGGTGGGCAACTGGGAGCGCGGCTTCGAAATCTACTTCACGCGTCTGACCCCCGAGTGGCTCACCCGCGGGGAGGATGACGGGCGGTAGCACGCAAGGCTCCGGGAGCCGTCTATCCGTAATATGCAAAAAAAGAGCGTGGGCAAGACCAACAGGTCTTGCCCACGCTCTTTATGTGTTCCGGGTCTCTTCCGGCTTCGGTCCGGCAGTTTCCGGTCCGGCAGCCCTTCCGCTTCCTGCCTCCTGCCTTCCGCCCGGCACCATGTTCGCGCCGGGTCGCCGGCCCTGCACCGGCTATTTGCCGATTGCGTAGTAGCGGAACCCCTCGGCGATGACCTCCTGCTTGTCGAAGATGTTGCGCCCGTCGACCAGGATGTTGTCGCGCATCGCCTCGTGCAGCCGCGACCAGGTCGGCATGCGGAACTGCTTCCATTCGGTCATCAGCGCCACGGCGTCGGCCCCTTCGGCCGCCTCGTATATCGAGCGGGTGTAGATGACCTGCTCGCCGATGCGGCGTCGGCACTCGTCCATCGCCACCGGGTCGTAGACCCGCACGGTTGCTCCCGCCTTGAGCAGACGGTCGATAACCACCAGCGCCGGAGCCTCGCGCATATCGTCCGTCTCGGGCTTGAAGGCGAGTCCCCACAGCGCCACGGTACGCCCCTTCAGCTCGCCGCCCAGCGCCTTGCAGAGCTTCTCGTAGACAATCGACTTCTGCCGTTCGTTGACCCGCTCGACCGCCTCGATGACCTCCATCGTGTAGCCGTATTCGCGCCCCGTGTGGGCAAGCGCCTTGACATCCTTCGGGAAGCAGGAGCCTCCGTAGCCGCAGCCCGGATAGAGGAACTTGGTGCCGATGCGTGCGTCGGCGCCGATGCCCTTGCGGACCATCTCCACGTCGGCGCCCACGTGGTCGCAGAGGTTGGCGATGTCGTTCATGAACGAGATGCGCGTGGCCAGCATGGCGTTGGCGGCATATTTGGTCATCTCGGCCGAGGAGATGTCCATGAACAGCACGCGGTAGTTGTTAATCAGGAAGGGACGGTAGAGCTTCGACATGAGCGTGCGCGCCCGCTCGCTCTCGACGCCCACCACCACGCGGTCGGGCGACATGAAGTCCTTGATGGCGGCACCCTCCTTGAGAAATTCGGGGTTCGAGGCGACGTCGAACTCCACGTCGCAGCCGCGGCGGCCGAGCTCCTCGCGGATGACGGCCTTGATTTTGCGGGCCGTGCCGACGGGCACCGTGCTCTTGGTCACCAGCAGCGTGTATTTGCGGATGTTGCGGCCGAAGGTGCGGGCCACCTCGAGCACGTACTTGAGGTCGGCCGAACCGTCCTCGTCGGGCGGGGTGCCGACCGCCGAGAAGACCACCTCTACCTGGTCGAGGCACGAGCAGAGGTCGGTGGTGAAGTGCAGCCGGCCTGCGCCGACATTGCGTGCGACGAGCTCGTCGAGCCCCGGCTCGTAAATCGGAATGACGCCCTGCAGCAGGCTGTCGATTTTTTCACGGTTGGTGTCCACGCAGGTGACGTCGAGTCCCATCTCGGCGAAGCATGCGCCCGAGACCAGTCCCACGTATCCGGTTCCTACGATTGCGATTTTCATTGGGTTGCGGTTTCTGCCCGAAAACGGGGCATCCGCTTTACCGCCAGGCGGAAAGAATGCGGCGGCCGTTTCTGCCCGTGAGCAGACTCTTCGGGACGGGTTCCGGCCGGCAGACGCACTGCGGACGTATCGTTTTCGTTCGGTTGAACAATTGGGTTCGGATGGCTCCGCGCAGGTGCGGAGGCGTATCGGAGGGGGTTATCCGTCGGGGGGGGCGGACGGTCGGCCGATACCCGGCAAAAGTAGCTCATATTCCCGAGAAATGCAAATAAATTGCCCTGAGAGCCGGACCTTTGCATCTTCCAAAGAAGCCCCGGTGTCCCGACAGCCCGACGCCCGACGCTTCGACGCTTCGACGCTCCGGCAGCCCGATGCTTGATGTCTCGGAGTTCCGGCACCGTCTTCCGGCTGCACACCTTGTCGCGACCCATCGGCCTCCGCTTGCCCGCGGGGAATGCACAATGCGCCGACGGCCGCCCTGTCCGGGCAGCTGTCGGCGCGGTATGGTATGCACTCGGAGCTTCGGCGTGCCGGCGGTCCGGACCGCCGAAGCAGGGGACCGTCGTGTGGCGGGTGCTCCGCAGCGGTTAGTGCGGGTAGAGCGGATTGCCCGTCTCGTCGACATCGACCCAGTCGGTGACGCCGACCGAGGGGAAGGTGACCGTGTTGGCGTCGATAACGGCCAGATACTGGTAGGAATTTCCGGCCTGGAGCTCCCCGTCGGGTACGGGAACCTGGACGGTGTAGACGTGGGGCGTGGGGTCATAGTTCATGTTGAGCGTCAGCGTGAGCGTCATCGGCGAGGTGGTCTGCAGCGGCAGCATCGTATATTGGAGCTTCATGCCGTTGATGCCCATCGCGGCGGGCTGCGTGGCGTATTCCGTGGCGGGGGTGATGATGCCGGTGGTCAGGTCCATGCTGGCGCCCGGCTGCGGCACGGTGATGGTTGCCGAAGCGATGGATTGCAGCACGACCCCCGTGCCGGCCTGGATTTCGAAGCATACCTGCGTGGCCGAGTGGTTCAGCACAATCGGCACGGTCACCTGCGAACCGTCGATTTCATAGTCGGCGCACCCCCACCAGAGGTAGTCCACGCCGTTGGAGAGCGCCACCGAGGTGCCCATCTGGAAGGTCGGCGGCACCAGGTCGTTGTTCGTCGAGACGGCGTAGAAGTCGAAGGTGCCGTTGCTCAGGTACATCTTGTAGCCGCTCTGCCCCGTCAGCATGCCGGCCTGCTGGGCCGTATAGGTGCCGCGGGCCATCGGCGAGGTGGAGTGGGTCTCGTCCGTGCCGCCGTGATAGGCGAATATCCGCACGACGGTCCCCTCGGCAATGGGGGACATCGAGCGGGTCATGTTGATGCTTTCGACCGTGGCGTGGAACCCCACGAGGTTGTCGGCCGCAGCGGTACCGTCGTCCGACGAGCCGGAGGAGCCTTGCGAGGAGGTGTTGCCCCCTTCGTCGATGGTGATGGTTGTCTTGGAGCATCCGCCGAGCAGCAGCGCCGCTGCCGCAAGCAGGGAGAGCATTCCCGTAAATCGAGTTGTTTTCATGGTGTGTGAATCGGATATAAGGTGTTTGCCCGATTCACGCAACATCTGTGCCGCAGCGCAACGGAAGCAGTGGAGCTGGTCCCAGCCGTCTTCGTGAAAGACGTGGGGCCCGCCCGGGGGCTCCCCCTTTACGCCATCCACGCATGCTGGGGCGGAAAAGCGGGGTTGAGGGTATGCGGGCGAAGGCCGCTCTGTTCGGGGCAGCCTACCGGAGCAGCTGTTCGATGAGGGCGGTCAGCTCGGCAAACGTCTCGGGCGAGTAGCCCGCACGGCTGGCTACCACCGTGCCGTCGGGGTCGATGAGGATGTTGCGCGGCACATAGCGCGTGGCATAGAGGCCGTAGATGCTTCCGTCGGGGTCGACGCCGATGGGGAAGTCATAGCCTTGCGTGGAGGCAAAGGCCCCGACCGTCTCTGTGCTCTCCTCGCGGGCAACGGGCAGAAAGAGGAACTTCCTCCCGCCGAAGCGTCGGGCGAGCTCCTGCGGAACTTCCGCCATCTCGCGCCCGCACTCGGGACACCACGTGTTCCAGAAGGTGAGCAGCACAACCTCGCCCCGCAGCGACGAGAGGGTCGTCGACGTGCCGTCAAGCATCTCGACGGTGAAGTCCGGGGCGGGCTCACCGTCGCCGACGAGCGTCGTCGCGGCGATGTCGTCGTCGTTGTCACGGATGCATCCCGAATTCGTTGCAGCCAGCAGCAGTACGGCTGCCAGGCAGAGTTTCGCAAGTGGAAAGATACGAGGAGTCATGATTCGGCCGGTTTTGGAGCGCCCCGCCCGCCGTTTCGGGACGGGTGACGCCCTTTTCAACTTTCCAAGATAACAATTTTTTTTGAGAAAATGGATGGCAATAATGATAAATGTATACGATTCCGGCCATGTTCATTTTGGGGCGAAATTTGGTACGTGAAGTCGGCGCGTTTTTGCTCTTGTCACGACGATTATTTTTTAATACATTGAAAATCAATGTATTAAAAAATTGAGGGGGGGGGGATTTTTTGATTTTTAACAGACCAGAACTTGTTTTTTTGAATAGTTTGTCTTATATTCGTAAGACGGAATCGTTTGAAGGGATGAACTGTCCGATGCGGGAGATGAGCGTGGAGCGGTAAAAATCGGACGAAATGGAACTTTTTCGTGGCTATGTTCGCAAAGGTATTTTACTCCATAGCTCATTTTGTCTTTATTCTGCATCTGCTTTTTGCCTGCGTGTTGTGGCTTCGCGCCCGCGGGAATGTGAAGATGCAGGCGCTTGCGCTGCTCATGGCGCTTCTGGCGGTCTTCTTTCTGCTCAAGCTGTGGGCTTTCGGCCTTGTGCTGCATCCGCTCGATTTGCGTCCGGCGCTCATGAGCGGATATGTCACCATGGTACTCTGCATGGTGCCCCGAATCTGGTTTACCTCGCCCCGGACCGTGTTCCGGAATTCGGTGAGCGTCCTTCTGCCAGGGCTCTTCCCGCTGTTTCTCTATCTGATAGCCCGTCTGTCGGGGGTGCAGTTTCATGAATTGGAGTTCGACGTTTCGCTGTGGAGCGTGCTTTCGCGCCCCGACGTCTGGCTGCGTCTGTTGATGTTTCTGCCGATTCCCTGGTATGCCATCCGCTCGTTCCGGATTCTGTGTCGTGTAGCCGTCGAGAAGCACTCGGCCTGTGCACGGGTCTATGCGGTGGGGTGCCTTGGGTTCATTCCCGCATACCTCTTTGTCTTTCTCGACGGTTCGATGCCTTCGCAGCTCGGCGTGCAGCTCTACTTCCTGCTTTTCGACGGTGTGCTGGTCTATCTGGTGCTTTTCGGCGTGCACGAATGCTTCGGGGCGGAAAAATTCCCCCCCCGGGCGTAAATACCTCTTTTGAGTCTGTAACGGATTCTTTGTCAGCTGATTGTGCGGACGGATGCGGGCCGCTTCCAGCCACTGAATCCGCCTCTGAAACGGGAGCTGACACCCTCGTGCAGCTCGGAGCCGTTCCGGAGCCCAAATCGATAAGTCCGCTCTATGCGCGTCTGGAGAGTTACATGCAGCACGACGAACCGTGGCGGAATCCCGAGCTCACGCTGGCCGATGTCGTGTCAATGCTCTATACCAACCGCACTTCGCTGGCCCAGGCAATCCGTGAGGCCGGGTATGCCGGCTTCAAGGAGTATGTCGGCTACTACCGCATCCGGGAGTTCAAACGTCTGGTCGGATTGGGCAGGGTTGAGTCTCTCGAGCAGGGCTTTCGAGCCGTAGGTTTCCGGTCCAAAACCACGGCTTTCCGCAATTTCTCCCGCTTCGAAGAGATGACCCCCATGGAGTATGTCCGCCGCCATTCTCCGGTCGCTGTCAGAGAGTAGTTTTTTGTCTTTTTGGAATCACCTTGTTTTTACGGTACCGTTTTGGCCTTTTTACTGCTAAAATGGAACCAAATCATTGTCGTTTTTCCTCTGAATTGAGTAAACGGATTTATAATTTTGCCCTCACGAAAGTACCTCCGATAGAACGTTGTTCCATCGGGGGCAGCTAACTTTTCGAAAAGGGTATATGAAAAAAATTCTGTCCATTTTCCTTTTTGCGGTGTTGTGCGGCGGGCTTCACGCGGTGAAGGCCCAGCAGACGGAGCGCTCTACGCGCGTGGAGAAGGTGGCCGTTAAAACCAATTTGCTTTATTGGGCGACGACGACTCCCAATGCCGGATTTGAGTTCGGGCTCGGAAAGAAAACGACGCTCGACATTTCGGGTGGATACAACCCCTGGACGCTCAACAGCGACAAAAACCGCAAGGTGAAGCACTTCCTGGTCAAGCCGGAGTTCCGCTACTGGCTCTGCGAACGCTTTCAGGGACACTTCTTCGGCGTACATGCCGGTTACGGCGAATATAATATAAGTGCGGTGCACATTCCGCTCATCAATACCTCGGGCGACAACCGCTATCAGGGCTGGGGCGCCGGCGTGGGTATCTCCTACGGCTATTCCTGGATTCTGGGCCGCCGCTGGAACCTCGAGGCGACCATCGGCGTGGGGTATGTCTATTTCGACTACAAGCGTTACGACTGCGTGACCTGCGGACCGTTCCGCGAGGCGGGCACCAAGCACTATTTCGGACCGACGAAGTTCGGCATTTCGTTAATTTACATGATTAAGTGATGAAGACGCTCAAGTATGCCATCGGTGCGGCATGGGTGCTCCTTCCCCTGCTTGCCTGGAGCCAGAACCGGGTTGAGCTCTCCGAGCAGCGGATTGAGCGCAACCGCCAGCAGATTACCGTACGTTTCACGGTGGAGTCCGACAAGCGGACCCCCGCCCGCAACTTCAAGACGGTGCTTTCGCCCTATCTGTTCGACGGCGACGATACGCTCCGTCTGCCCGAAGCCGAGGTGGTAGGCCATCGCCGGATGCTCCGCGACCGTCAGGAGCGGCTGCTCCGCGGCGAGCGCGGCGAGGCGCCCGATGCCAACCGCGTCGAGGCGGGCGAGGAGCTGGTCTACAGCTGCACGGTCCCCTACGAGCGGTGGATGAAGGATTTGTCGCTCGGCGTAGGCCAGCGCTGCGAGGGGTGCGGTGAAAGCACGCCGCTGGGTCGTCAGGTCGAACTGGCCGACGTGAAGGTCTACGAGGAGCCCGACCCCGCCATGCCGTTCGAGGCGCGTCGTGCCCCGCAGTTGAAGGAGGCCAACCGCCGCTGGCTCTTTTCGAAGCGCGACATGGTCATCCACTACGAGGTGGCCAGCACCTCTATCGACGTCGACGCCTTCGACAATGCCGCAACGCTCGAGGAGATTATGGCGGCGCTGAATACGGTGCTCGACGACCCCGACCGTCGGCTGAACCGAATCGAGCTGTCGGGATACGCCTCGCCCGAGGGTCGTCTGCAGCTTAACATCGAGTTGAGCCAGGGACGTGCCGAAGCGCTGCGCGACTACCTGATGCAGCAGCTTCCGGAGCTGAAGCGCGAGAATTTCGAGCTCATCAACGGCGCCATCAACTGGGAGGGGCTGCGCCGCAAGGTCGAGGCCTCCGACATGCAGTACCGCGACGAGGTGCTCGACATCATCGACAACGTGCCGGCCGAGAAGGGGCGCAACCACCAGCTGATGGGGTTGCGTGCGGGCAATCCCTACCGCTACATGATGAAGCACTTCTTCCCCGAGCTGCGCAACGCCTGCTACATCTCGGTCTACTACGACGTGCTGGAGGATACGGCTGCCGACACCATCAACCGTGCCATGGCGCTCATCCGCGAGGGCCGCTATGCCGAGGCGCGCGAGATGCTGCGTGAGGTGGAGTCCGACCCGCGGGCCTTCAACGCCATCGGCGTGAGCCTGATGATGCAGCAGCAGGAAGAGAAGGCGCGCGAGTGGTTCTCCCGTGCCCTTGCCGAGGGCGACCCCGCCGAGGCGGAGCTGGTGCGTGAGAATCTGAAGCAAATCGAAAACTATTGACAAGACCTGAGCTTCCCCGGCCGAAAGGTGTGGAACACATGCCGGCTATCGGCCGCGAAGGGGGATGCAAGCCTGCAGTAAACCAAACAAACAATAATTTACAACAACCTTTAATTTATCAAGTTATGAAGAAAATTTTATTCGGAATCATGGCTGTTGCCATGATGGCTTCCTGCTCCAGCGAGGAGAGCGTCGGTGGCGAGCCGGGAACGGGTGAAGTGAAGAAGGTCTCGATTGTCGTGAAGAACGCGGCTCTGACGCGTGCCTTCGCCGACGCTGAGGATACGCCGGTTGCCAACAACCTGAAGTTCATCTTCACTACGTCGAGCGGCGTGATTACTGAGGACTTTGACGAGGCTTCGACCAAGGCTTCTTATGGCCCCTACGAGGTATCGACCAGCGCTCAGAAGCTCTACGTCGTAGCCAACGCCCAGGGCGTAGCCGAGATTACGGCCACCAAGGGTGCGAACATCAGCACCGTTGAGGGAACGCTCTTCTCGCTCGAGAACCAGACCATCGCAGGCGCCATCCTCTATGGCTCGAACACGACGGCCTTCGAGCTTGACCCCGACGCCGGTGCCAACCACTACAAGACCTCGGTTCAGATTGCTCCGAGCGTAGCCCGCATCCAGATTGCCAAGGTTTCGTCGAAGCCTGCTCAGGGCGACGCCATCGTTGCCGGTGACGTGAAGGGCTTCACGCTCAAGGGCATCTATGTAGACCACTACTACCAGAACGCCACCATCGCAGGCGCTGGCAACACGATGATTGACCTCGACTGGTCGACCACGCCGTCGTTCACGGATTACATGTGCACCGAGTTCGAGCCCGCAACGGCCGGTACGCCCAGCGGCAACTTTGTAGAGGTTGTTCCCGAGGGCCACACCTATTGGGACTATGCCGTTGCAGCCGGTGAGGCTTCGCACATCGTGCTCCACCTCGAGACGGTTACCCGTCGCAACGTGCTCGATACCGACGACATCACGGAGAACAACCAGTATGTCGAGGTGCTGACCTTCAACAAGTCGGGTGACCCTGTGACCAACTTCGAGCCGGGTACGATTTACCGCATCAGCAACATCCAGTTCTCGACCGACAACCTGACCCCGCAGCCGGGTATCAAGGCCAAGTACGTTACGGCTACCGTTGAGGTGCTGCAGTGGAACGTCGAGGAGATTACTCCCGAGTTGTAGTCCATCCTTTCTGCCTGTGTCATACGGGGTGCGGAGCGGCGAGCTCCGCTCCGCACCCTTTTTCAAAAAAAGCTTCACATTAAGATTCGCACGAATGTCAATGAGATGTAAAATAACCGGACTCGCCCTGACGCTGCTGCTGTCGGGTGCGGCGGGGTGCATCAGGGAGGACCTTTCGGGCTGCCGCCCCGGGGTCGGCGTGGTGTACGAATATTCGTTGAACAGCGAGCGGGAGAACCTCTTCGGCTCCGAGGTCGACAAGGTGACGACCTACGCCTTCGACGAGAATGGAATATTCGTCGGTTCATACTCCGACGCGGGCGAACATCTGACCAACGACTACCGGATGGTGCTGCCGCTGCCCGACGGCGTCTATACGCTCGTGGTGTGGGCCGGACCTCTGGGTGACTACATCGTGGGGGACAACTCCACGTCCGATTTCTCCGCACCGGAGGCCGGTGTGACCCGAATCGAGAATTTCATGTTGAAATACCGCGTCGACGGTGAGCCTGCCGTGGACTCCGACGTGGATGATTTGTACCACGGCATCATCACAGGGGTGGTCTCCGACTATACGCGGAGCAACACCTATACCGTGTCGCTGACCAAGAATACGAGTGACGTGCGTGTCACGCTGGTCGATACGACACCCGGAAATACGACCGACGGTTCTGCCGCAGGTCGGGCTGACGACCGGTTCGAGGTATACTGCACCTCGGCCAACGGACGCTACAACGCCGACAATACGCTGGGGGATGGAGCCCTCACTCTGACATATACTCCCTACGACCGCACCGATGCGGGGCAGGAGAGCCGGCAGACGATGTCGATGCTTCGACTGATGGCCGACCGCTCGTGCCAGTCCATGCTGGTGGTGCACGACAAGGAGCAGAATACCGATATCTACCGCAAGTCGCTCATCGAAGCCATCATGGAGAATCCCGCGCTTGCGACCCAGGAGGACCTCGACCGTGAGGACCTGTTCGACTTCCGCATCAAGCTGGAGATGAACGTGGTCGCCGAGGTGTGGATTAACGGCTGGAAAATCGTCGATATCACTCCCGACCTTTGACGCGGGAGCGTTGGAACCTGCTAACATGCGTATGTCATGAAACATGCATTGAAAATAGGAATATGGCTGCTTGCGGCTCTCACGGTCTTTTCGTGCCAGAAGGAGCGCGGTGCAGGTGCCGTGGGCGAGCGCGACCTCTTCGTCTCGCTCGACACGCGTGCGGCCGACGAGAACGTGGCGCAGAACGACAACCTGTTCCGGAGCCTGGTCTTCTACTTCTTCACCGACGACGGCACCAACAGCAAGACCGTCTTTAGGAGCTTTACCCCCGGGCGGGATACCTACGAGGAGGTCTTCCGTCTGCCTGTCGAGGCGACGCGCGCGGTGGTCATCGCCAACTACGAGGACAGCGACCTGGAGCGCACGCTCTCGCTGACGATGAACTACGACGAGCTGACGAGCCTCGTGGCGACCAAGTCGCTCGACTTCCAGCCCGACCAGCTGCTCATGCTGGGCGAGGCCGCGGTGCCGCAGAGCGGTGCGATGAGCATCGAGCTGGTGCGTCTGGTGGCGCGCGTCGACGTGCATGTCTTCGGTACTCCGGAGCTGGTTACGGGGCGCTCGGTGAAGGTGCGCAGCGTGCAGCTGGCCGGTCAGGTGCTCAATACGACGATGCGCCCCGGTGATGCGGGCATGCCCGCCGCGCCGGTCACGCGTACCCGCACGAAGGACGAACTCGACTATACGGTCGGTGTCCGCCCCTCGGAGGTGACTGCCGCCACGGCCCCCGCCGCGCGCTTCTACTCCTTCCAGTATGTGCCCGTGACGACGGCTGCGGACGATGTTCCCGAACTGACGGTCGTGCTCGATGTCGACGGCATGGAGATGACCCGCACGTGCCGCATTGCCGATGCGGCGCACCCCGACTGCAAGCTGCTGCGCAACACCATCTACCGCGTGCTGGCCGAGGTCAAGTCGTCGGGTATTTCGGTTTCGGTCGACGTGCTCGACTGGCAGACCGAGGAGTCCGACATCGAGTGGGGCGACGTCTCGACGGCGACCTTCGAATGCGGTCCGATGACCCCGCCCTCGACCGCTGACGGCGAGCTGACGGTGGTCTACGACCAGATTCCGGGCGACGCCCGCATGCAGTCCTTCGAGTTCTACATCACGGCGCCGGTCGGGGCCCTGTGGAACGCTTCGCTCACCAATTCGACCGATTTCGCCTTCTCGGACATCAACGGCGGCGTGCAGAACGGCGTCGTGGTTGCGGGCGGTCAGCCGGCCTACATCCGCGTCATGGCCACCTCGCCCTACCGTCAGGTCCAGGGGGCCGACGGCTCGATGACCGACCCCTCGACGCGTCTGGTCATCTCGCTCCAGAAGGCGGGTTCGTCCGACTTCGAGGCCCTGCTGATTAACCCCGACCTGCTCTACGGCAGCACCGATGCCCACGTATACCAGATTGTCCAGAAGGAACAGTAAAGCATAGGAACGCATTATGATACGAATATACCGATATTCGATGATTCTCGCGGCCGCGGCGCTGGCCCTCACGGCCTGCTCGACGGAGGAGCCCCGGTCGCAGTGGCAGCCGGAGCGCGGACGCATCTACCTGCAGTTCCCGACCGGGGATGAGGCTACGGTCCAGGGCGAGGAGGCCGGCACCGGCTCCGAAAGCCGGGTCGAGACGGCCGACGTCTTCATCTACGACGGCGAGCAGTGCCTCCATTACGAGCGGCTCTCCATCCCCCAGAACGGCGCTCCGGTGCCTCTGAGCCAGGTGCTGGCAACCGACTTCGTCGTGGGCCAGCCCTACGAGGTGCATGTGGTGGCCAACTACCGCGACGGCGAGGACGGCAACGCCTCCTTCCCCGAGGAGGAGGCCTCGTGGCCGAGCCGTTCGGAACTTGCCGAGATGGTGGCCGTGACGTCGCAGCTGACGAGCCGGACCGAGTCGACGCTCCAGTCGCTGCTCATGGAGGGCGAGACCTCCGCGCAGCTCAACGACGGCACGGGCAATCTGGTCGAGGTCACGGTGCCGCTGACGCGTGCGGCCGTGAAGGTGTGCGTCGAGGTGACCATCGGCGCCCCCGTGCGGAGCGATGATACGGCGGCGGACAACCCCGGCGGATATGTCGAGACGACGTATGCCTTCTTCGGCGGAACGCTCGGCCGTCTGCACAATGCGGCCGACCGGGTGCGCATGGTCGCCGGACACGAGCTCTCGCTTGCCGAGCTGGAGGGCCATCTGGTGACGAACGAGGCGTGGACCAGCTTCGAGGTCATCGGCGACAGCCGTTCGACGCTCTCCTTCTACTGCTATCCCAACGACTGGAGCGGCGCACATACGATTGACCAGGAGACCTTTGTCAACGTCGACATTCCGATTACGGTCCGCACGCAGCGCTATACGGCGGCGGGCGAGCCGCTGGGCGAGGCCTCCGTTGAGCAGAAGTCGCACAACTACTACAAGGTGCAGCTCAACTACGGGCAGGATGCCGATGCGAACAACAAGCTGCTGCGCAACCACCTCTACCGCGTACGCGCGACGCTGCGCACGCTGGGCTCCTCAACCCCCGAGGTGCCTGTCGAGCTCGACCCGCAGTGCACGTTCGAGATTCTCGACTGGCAGAAAATCACCATCGACGTCAACCCTGACGACCTGCAGTTCCTCGTGCTCAAGCGCAATGCGCTCACGATGGCCAACACCACGCAGGATTCGGTCTACTTCATCTCGACCAGCCCGCTCGACATGGCGACGACCAAAACGCGGGTCATCGAGGCCTACTATTTCGACGATTACGGTCGGAAACAGCAGGTCGCGGCCGGCGAGTTCTACCCGACGCTGAGTCAGTCGGACGAGGCCGGATATACGGGCTATCTGAAGATTGCAAGCGCGACGCCGACCAACAACGTGCCGAAATACATCCGCATCTCGGTGGAGAACCAGCAGGGCGCGACCGATACGCTCTTTGTGGAGCAGTATCCGCTGGAGTACTTTACTTCGGAGCAGTCGTGGTACTCCTATGTGGATGACGGAACGCTGGGACAGCCCAACAGCAGCTGCTTCAGCTATGAGCAGGCCCCTACGCGCAATTCAAATGGCGATGATAGAGTTTACGCCGGTTCGGGCGGCGGTTACGTAATCGGCTTCTGGGACCTGCAGTTCTTCTCGATGGTCGTCTATTCGACCAATGCAACGAATGGAGAGTCGGTAATTTATCAATATTATTACAACAATCCGATAAATGTCTTTTGGCACGATAACGACTGGAATCTCCAGTTGTATACGGACTGGAGTCTGTTTGGCGGAAATCCGGTTACGGTGAACCTGAATAATGCGCGTATCTATCACCTGTATTTGACTTCGACCAGCGGTCAGCATCGTTTGGGTATTCCCCAGACCGATTCCAATGGTTATACGGTCAATACTCCGGACAACAACTTGCTTGTCTCTCCGTCGCTGATGGTTGCTTCGCAGTTGGGATGTACCAAAGCATGGGGCAACCGGAGCGAGGTCGAGCTGCATTGCAAACAGTATGTAGAGAAGACTGCGGCCGGAGCCGTCTACGATGACTGGCGTCTGCCTACCCGCGCCGAGATGGATGTGTTGACCTACTATCAGCGACCCGGTACGACAGCAGACCCTAACCCGAGTGTCGTGAAGCAGACCTTCCGGGCCTATTGGTACTGGTGCGCCGATGGCCCCTACGAGAATAAGTACGGAATCAGCACCTACGATTTCGGTTCAGAGGGAGGTACTGACTGGGGCGGTTACTCGACTTCTCAGAATGAGCCCGCCGTCCGTTGCGTGCGCGACGTGAAGGCCGACAAATAAATGTAAAACATCGAAAAGCGTATGAAACGTCTTTTTGCAGCGATATTCCTTCTGGCCGCAGCCACCTTTGCGGCTTGCAGCGAGGACCCGACCCGGTCGGCGGGCGGACCGACACCGTCGGCCGACGGAACGGTCACCCTCACCGGTACCGTGACGGTGCCCGACATGACGGTCGTCCAGACGCGCAGCGTCGACAACGACGGCTGGGGCATCCAGTCGCTCTATGCCTTCTGCTTCGGCGAGGGAGGCATGTTCATCAGCCGCGTGCGGGCCGACGTCAAGACGGCGCCCCCCGTGCTGGAGGGTGAGTTCACGCTCCAGATTCCGTCGAGCACCCGCATCATCCACTTCGTGGCCAATGCCAACCTCGACAACTTCGACGATGCGCAGAACGTCGGCAGCTACGTCACCTCGGTCATTCCGCTGCTCGAGTCCACCTCGGGCAAGATGGTCTACTGGTCGGAGTACCGCCACGAGGGCGACTTCACCTCGGGCGAGAGCATCCACATCCAGATGGTGCGCAACCAGGCGCGCATCGAGGTGCGGGTCGACGAGAGCCTGGCCGGCGAGTTCGAGACCGACGGCTTCTCCATCTGCAACACCTACGCCAACGGCACCGTAGCGCCGTTCGACCCCGTGTCGCTCACCTTCGGGTGGGATGCGACGGCCGGTGACGGCTCCTATCCCAACCTCTACGTGACGCTGCCCACCAATGCCGTCAAGGCGACCGACGCCGCCGATGTCGACCACGACCAGTACCGCTACATCTTCGAGGACCCCAACCCCGAGGGCGACCAGACCTACCTGATTGTCAAGGGGCGTGCCGTAGGTGCCCCCGAGTGGTCCTACTACAAGGTGCTCTTCCTGCGCGAGGACAAGACCCCGTGGCCCATCTACCGCAACATGTGGTACGAGGTGGTTATCCGCAAGTCGCTGGCCAGCTCGCCCGCCTATGCGACCTTCGCCGAGGCGAAGGAGGGTGTCCCCGTCAACGACGTCTATGTGGCCGTCTCGCCCGAGGTGCCGACCATCTCCGACGGTCAGCGCGTGCTCACGGTCGAGCGGACGACCCACCTGCTCGACGGCAGCGAGGGACGCTATACGATTGCCTATCGGTATTGCAACCTCGACGGCTCGACCACCGGGCTCACGGCCCCCTCGGTAAGCTGGCTTTCGAACGACCGTGTGGCCCAGACCGACATGGTGGTCAACAACTACGATACCCGGACGGGTGAGGGTACGGTCGAAATAGTCCCCTTTGCCGCCGGTGCCACGGCGCGTCATGCCGAGCTGAGCATCCGTGCCGGAGCGCTCTCGCGTACGGTCTCGCTGATGCTGGTCCGCCCCTTCGTCTTCACCCCCGTCTGGATTAGCTCGGGCATCAACGGCAGCGTGAGCGACCAGGATGTGACGCTGGTCTTCCAGATTCCGGAGGATTATCCCCAGGAGCTGCTGCCGCTCGAGTGCCGCATCTCGGCCAACGAGATTACGGGTACCTCCGAGACGCCGCTGCGGTTGATTTTCCAGAAGGACTACCCCGATGAGGAGTGGGGCGAGCAGACGCAGTGGCCCTACAAATACGTCTACGAGGCCCAGACGACGGGCACGCACCGGATTTACTTCCGCACGACCCGGGCCCTGAACGACAACAACAGCACCGTGCTCCTCGAGGCGGAGCATTTTGAGCCCGTGACCAAACGCCTGCGTGTGACCAACGACAGCCGGAAGCTCGAGTTCGTCGGCCTGCGCGACTATACGGCGCGCATCCAGTACGCCCTCGTGCCGAAGATTGCCGGTTCGGAGCTGACGCTCCAGTTCCGCTTCGTCTCCGAGACGGGCGGCGCCGTGACCGGCGACCCCGGAACCACGGTGCGCATCTATACCAACAACCTCGACCCGGCCGAAGGTCAGACCGGCATGGAGGAGATGGAGAGCGACCCCGAGATGGAGGCCAACGGCCGCTACCTGCGCTATACGCCCCAGGCTTCGGACCGGAATGGCGAGGGTGTCTATACGCTTCGCTTCCGGACCCGTGTGGCCGTAAGCGACGAGCCGATTCGCATTGCCGACGAGCAGACGCAGTATGCCTCGGCGACGATGGAGCTTGCGACCTACGGCTACTTCCCCTTCCACTTCGACGTGCGGGGCGAGGATGGCACGCAGATGATTCCCTATGGCCCGGGCGTGCCCGTGACCGTCAGCTTCGATACGAGCGGTTTCACCTCCGAAACCACCGAGTTCATCTCGCCGGGCAATGCGCAGTACACCTGCTTCATCGCTACCCGAAACCTCGAGCCCGACCCGGCCTATGGCGACCAGGGGCTCACGGCCGTGAACGAGACGGGGCGTGTCGGCTACGAATATCTGGTTACGGCATCGACGCAGCATACGTTCCACTTCGTGACGAAGGAGATTGTGAGCGGCGAGACGGTGAGCATCTCCTCCGACGAGACCATTTCGTTCACCTCCGAGAGCGTGACGCTGACCAACCGGCCCATCGAGGGCGTCATGAGCTACGGCGAGACCTCGAATCCCGGCGATGCGACCGTGCAGCCGGTTGAGGAGGATGCCTTCGTCACCATCGAGCGTACGGACGGTACGCGCATCGGTTACTTCACGGTGGGTGCTAACGGACGCTATACGCTGACGCTGCGCGGCGAGTACGATTTCGAGTGGAAGACGGCCAACCTGACGATTCTCTATTCGCCGCTCAACAGCTCGGAGCGCTACGGCGCCGTCACCTCGCTCGAGGCGCTCTTCGCCTCGCCCGACCTCGTGCTGAGCAAGAATTGGACGATTCAATAGACGTTCCGGAAGGCGGCTGCGGCGGTCCGGTGTGGCCGGACGCGCCTGCGGTGCCCCGGAGCATCAACTGCCGATAAGAGCGGAGAGCCATCCCGAAAGGGGTGGCTCTCCTTTTGTCGTTTTGTGCGGGCAGGGGCAGAGCGTGTCGGCCGCCGGTGTGGCTGCGCCGCGCGGGGTCAGAAGACCCGGACGAGCAGATGGCCCAGGTGGGCGGCCAGCATGCCCAGGGCGAAGCTCAGCAGGGCGTAGCCTGCGAAGTGGAGGAACTGCTGCCCGCCCAGCAGGGCGTAGTTCTCGTGGATGAAGGTCGAGAAGGTGGTGAATCCGCCGCAGAAGCCCACCGTGAGGAAGAGCCTCAGCTCGGCGTTGAGCAGGTTGCCCCGTTCGAAGAGACCGTAGAGCAGCCCGATGGCCAGGCAGCCGGCGACGTTGACCGCCAGCGTCCCCCACGGAAAGCCCGAGGCGGCGTGGCTCTGGATGAGCCGCGAAAGAAGGTAGCGTGCAATACCGCCGGCAAAACTTCCGGCACCGATGAAAAAGAGGGTCTTTACCATAGCGTGAAGTGTATGAAGGGCTCCGTGCGGCGGGTTTTGCCGCACGTCCGGGCCGACCAATCTGTTGTGAATTTATGAACCGCCATAACGACTGCCTGGGTGGAGCGTGTGCTCCACGTTTATGCAGGTATCATCAGCACATCCCGAACGGGCGGCGGTTTGAGGCAGATACCATTGCCTTTGCGGCTGCAAAGATACCGCTTCGGCGTGAAAAAACGAATTTTTCCCGGCTAAATCTTCCGCATTGCGTGCCGAGGGAGACAGTTCGGCCGGGAGGAGTCGGTCGAAACCGCCGGGAGGGGTATTTCCCAGAGCGGCCGAGCGGCTGGGTGGCCGAGCGGCTGAGCGGCTGAGCGGCTGAGCGGGGAGTTCGGGGCGTTAGAAAGGCGGAGCCGTGGACCGGAGAGCGGTTATAAGGCAGGGGCATAGAGGACGGCAGATGGAGCGGCGGACGGACGGGTGACGGGCCGGGTGACAGACCGGGTCGTACCGCAGGGCAGGAACGGCGGGCGGCCGGATGGGCGGCGAGGAGAGGACGGCCGGAGGCGGGCAGAAAAGACCGGGCGACAGACCGGGTCGTGCCGCAGGTCTGGAACGGCGGGTGGCCGGATGGGCGGCAAGGTGAGGACGGCCGGATGGGTAGGGTCGGGCGACAGACGGGGCAATGTGGCAAGGCAGGGTAGCGTGGTTGTGTGGCCGCGCGTCAAGGCAGGGTAGGAAGAACATGAAGAAGGGGGCAGCCGGAGGGGGCGAAAAGGCCGGTCGGAGGTTACGCCTTTCCGGCGCGGCCGCGGATGCGGCGGAAGGGGAGGCCGAGCACGCCGAAGAGTGCCTCGCCGAAGATGCCGCTGCTCATCTTCGAAGAGCCGCGACGCCGCTCGGTGAAGATAATCGGCACCTCGCAGAGCCGCATGCCCAGCTTCCAGGCCGTATACTTCATCTCAATCTGGAACCCGTAGCCCTTCATGCGGATGGCGTGCAGGTCGATGGCCTCCAGCGCCCGGCGCGAGTAGCAGACGAAGCCTGCCGTGGCGTCGTGAAGCGGAAGTCCGGTGACCAGACGCACGTATTTTGAGGCGAAGTAGGACATCAGCAACCGCGACATCGGCCAGTTGACGACGTTGACCCCCTCGACGTAGCGCGAGCCCACCACCACGTCGCCCCCTTGCTCGGCTGCCCGGCAGAGGCGCACCAAATCGTCGGGATTGTGCGAAAAGTCGCAGTCCATCTCGCAGATGTAGTCGAATCCGTTCTCCAGTCCCCAGCGGAATCCCGCGAGGTAGGCCGTGCCCAGGCCCAGTTTCCCGGCCCGTTCCATGAGGTGGAGCCTCTCCGGGAACTCCTTCCGGCGCTCCTTGACGATCGCGGCCGTGCCGTCGGGCGAACCGTCGTCGATGACGAGCATCTCGAAGGGTTCGGGCAGCGAGAAGACCTTGTCGATCATCGCCGAAATGTTCTCTTTTTCGTTATAGGTCGGAATGATTACCAGTTTGCGCATGGCGGATGTCGTATCTTTTGGAATTACAAAGATAATATTATTTTGCAAATCGCGGCTATTTTGTGCGCCGTTTCAGGGCGCGGGCCGTTGCGGGGTAAAAGTACGCTTTTTTCCGCAGACTGCCGCAACGTTTCCGTTAAAAAGGTTATCTTTGTGCTGAAATGAAACTTGAGGTGCGACAGGTGACCGAGGTCACCGATTCGCTGCTCGAAGCGTTCGGGCGGCTGATGCCGCAGCTTTCGCCGCGGCTAGAGGCCCCTTCCGGGGAGCGGCTGCGGGCAGTGGCGGCGAACCCTTCGGCGGCGCTTTTCACCGCGGAGTCCGGCGGCGCTGTCGTCGGGGTGCTGACCTTGGTGTGGTACGACGTGCCGTCGGGGCGCAAGGCGTGGATCGAGGACGTGGTGGTGGATGCGGCGGCGCGCGGTCGCGGCATCGGCGAGGCGCTGGTACGCGAAGCGCTGGCGTTGGCGCGCCGCGAGGGCGTCGCACGGATGATGCTCACCTCGAATGCGACGCGCAGGGCGGCCCACCGGCTCTATGAACGAATGGGGTTCGTGCGCTACGAGACGGATTGTTT
>ENA-ORSJ01000211-ORSJ01000211.1-human-gut-metagenome-genome-assembly--contig:-NODE-211-length-67009-cov-33.855483_pt1 | contig 67009 bp, 54 predicted proteins | sample MGYA00242191_ERZ509158 | MGnify/ENA primary metagenome ERZ509158 (study PRJEB26280, sample SAMEA2338623) | human gut metagenome | biome: human gut; feature: human-associated habitat; material: faeces...
AAAGGGCTGACATCATAGTAGATGCCAACCCTTAATTTTTATGGGTTATCGAATTGTTTATCGGACAGTAATAAATCTAAAATTTTAAGAATATGAAAACTAAAAAAGAAAATTACGTGTCTCCATCATGCAAAACTATTGAAATGGAGTCTGAGCAGATTATCTGCGGAAGCAACGACGTTAACGAAATAACCTCCACGCACGAAGAATTTGAAGAAGACAATTACGAATGGTAATTGCACTAAAAACAAAAAATAATAATAAAAAAATAAACTTAGACAAAAAGATGATAAACAAGACTAAACAGCATCTCATCCGTACACTGTGTTTTGCAACCATGCTAACCACGCTTGCGTCATGTGCGGATGATGAAGGAACAGAAACCAGCAACAATGAAAAAGTTTATACAAGTTTTGTCGCAGGTTCCGATAGCATAACGCGCACTCAACTTACAGAAAGTAACAAGGTAGAATGGGAGGCCGGTGACGAAATTTCATTATTCGACCCATCAGACAACAATCGTTTCAGCACGTCACAAAGTGGAACTTCGGTTTCATTTACCGGCATGGCAAATGAAAACAGCTCAGCGTTTTATGCCTTATATCCTTATGATGAGAAGGCAACAATCTCAGGCACAACAATAACAACATCACTTAATCCAGCCCAAACAACAAGAACAGGCAGTTTCGCCCAAGGACTGAATCCGTCTGTTGCAACGACTACAAACAGGGAACTTACATTCAAAAACGCTTGCGCTGTAATAAAATTCAAGTTAAACAGCGGCAACAATGTGGTGAAAAAGGCTGTGTTCCGCGGCAATAGCGGAGAACTTCTAGCCGGCACCATTATAATAGATGCTGCATCTAACGATCCTTCGGCATCGGTACAGAAAGATGGAGCAGCGTCAGAAGTGACGCTCACAGGCGACTTCACCTCAGGCAACACCTACTATTTTGTTGTAGCACCAGGCACTCTTAACAACGGACTTACCCTAACGTTATATGACAATAACGGAAATGGATACATACGCTCAAGCAACAAATCGACAAGCCTTACAGCCGGACACATTCTGAATTTAGGTGAAATAAATGCCACGTCATTTGATTCATACTCTAAAATAAACGATACATACCACATTTTCAACGCTGCCGGTCTGGAAGAATGGGCAAAGCAGAGCGACTGTCTGACAAGTAATGTCTTCATAGAAAACGACATTGAGATGTCTAATATAGGCTGGACACCAATAGGCACTGATATGCAAGAAGGATATTCAGGCGACTTCAACGGAAACAATAAAACTGTCAACAACTTAAAGATAAATAACGATGCCGTTAATATCGGCTTCTTTAGCGGATTGACTTCCGGTGCCAAAGTGCATGACATCAAGTTTACAAATGCATCTGTAAATGGAAGCACGTCTTCATCATATGCAGGCGTCGTTGCTGGTTCTAACTTAGGCGTAATCAACAATTGCGACATAAGCAAGGCTTCAGTGTCAGGATATTGTGCAGGAGCAATAACGGGAAATAACAGCGTACAGGTGAACAACTGCGACGTATCTGATATCAACATAAGTGCAAATTACATAGCCGGAGGCATCGCCGGATTAAGTTATGGAAAAATTGAATATTGCTCAGTTTCTGGCAATTCTTCGATTATAGCCAACGGCACCAGCTCACGTGCCGGAGGCATTGTTGGATCAACATCGCAAGAAGGCGGTATTAAGACAAGCGGCAGACTACTGAAATGTGCTGTAGACGGCGCAACCATATCAGCAATCTGGTCCGGAGGCATTGCCGGGGAAAACAGTTTCGGAATTGTTGCCCAATGCGTGGCAAACAAATTAAAAATAACATCAGACACATCAGACAAAAGCGTGCGTCTTGGCGGCATTGTTGGCTACAATACACGTGGCGATATTATCGCATGCTACTCCGCCTTCTCAACCATAGGAAACACATCTTTGCAAGCAGAAGCAATGGGAGGAATTGTCGGTTATAACTACAGCAATACTGCTGACGTTTACGGCTGCTATTCAACACATGTGGAATTTGACGGCAGCGTCAGCGGTGGTGAATCTGGTATAGGATCGATAGCAGGATATACCAACGGACATGTTATATCATGTTACGCCGTACTCTCTGACAACCAAACCGGAATAACGCTTGTTGGCAATACAAATACAGCTACTGAACATTGCGTTGAAGCCGGAAATACTAATTTCAACACACTGATAGACAACGTAAACGATCTTCAGGCAAGTGACGGTTCTACATGGAAAGCAGCAAGTATATGGGAAATTATAGCAGGAAGCTTACCGTCAATCAATTCTGCATACATTGGAGAAAACGTTAACTAAACATTGTATTGCAAATATAAATCAAAAGACATCCCCATCGTCTTATCAACAAAAGACGTGATGGGGATGTTTTTTATATTGACAACCGACAGTACCTGTCAACAAAATACCATCAGACAGCAAGCATATTGCCAGCCGCTAAACGGCAATGCCATTTTTGGTTATCCGCTCCCAGTCTCTACACAAAATAACTTGTCACAATCCATAATATATAGTCCACACATAACAACAATCAGCTATACACAAAACAATTAAACAAAAAAGCATCTGCAATATTATAGAGCAATTCCACGATAGTTTATCCTAAGAATTTAAGCCTGGCTAAAGAAAGATTAATGCCTAATTGCAAAGCAGAGGTTACATTCAGGTTAACATCGTGTCAAAAATTTTAAAATAATTATTTCTGCTATATATTATATCAATTTAAATTGTTAACTTTGCGTGCAAAATAAAAACTGACAGTTTATAACTTATAAAATAAATAGAAACTAATATGAAAATCGATCAATTCAATTTTGCCGGTAAAAAGGCTATTGTCCGTGTTGACTTCAATGTGCCATTGGATGAGAATGGCAACGTTACAGACGACACACGTATCCGTGGCGCCCTGCCTACACTGAAAAAGATTCTTGCAGACGGCGGTAGCGTTATCATGATGAGCCACATGGGCAAGCCTAAAGGTAAGGTTAACCCTAAAATGTCACTCAGCCAGATTGTAAAGAACGTTTCTGAGCACCTTGGCGTTGAAGTGAAATTTGCTCCTGACTGCGCAAATGCAAGTACTGAGGCTGCTGCCCTGAAACCAGGCGAGGCACTTCTGCTCGAGAATCTGCGTTTCTATCCTGAAGAAGAGGGCAAACCTGTCGGAATAGACAAGGAAGATCCAGCATACGATGCTGCTAAGAAAGAGATGAAAGAGCGTCAGAAAGAATTTGCAAAGAAACTGGCTTCTTACGCTGACTGCTATGTAATGGACGCTTTCGGAACAGCACACCGCAAACATGCATCTACAGCTGTCATCGACGAATTCTTCGATGCTGACCACAAGATGCTTGGCTACCTGATGGAGAAAGAGGTTAAAGCTGTTGACAATGTACTCAGCAACATCAAACGTCCTTTCACAGCTATCATGGGTGGTTCTAAGGTTTCTACAAAAATCGGTATCATCGAGAACTTGCTCGGCAAGGTTGACAACCTGATTCTCTGCGGTGGTATGACATACACATTCGCTAAAGCTCAGGGCGGTAAGATTGGTAATTCTATCTGCGAGGAAGATAAACTTGATGTTGCTCTCGACGTTATCAAGAAGGCTAAAGAGAACAATGTAAACTTGGTTCTCGGCACTGACTGTGTTGCTGCTGACGACTTCTCTAACGACGCTCACACACAGGTTTGCATGTCTGACAACATTCCTGACGGCTGGGAAGGTATGGACGCTGGTCCTGAGACACGCAAGGCATTTGCTGATGCCATCAAGGATGCTAAGACAATTCTGTGGAACGGTCCTGCCGGTGTATTCGAGTTTGACAACTTCACAGACGGTTCAAGAGCAATTGCAGAGGCTATAGCAGAAGCTACATCTAAGGGAGCATTCTCTCTCATCGGCGGTGGCGACTCTGTTGCTTGTATCAACAAGTTCGGTATGGCTGACAAAGTTTCATACATCTCAACTGGTGGTGGTGCTCTGCTCGAGGCTATCGAGGGCAAGGTTCTCCCCGGTGTTGCTGCTATCAACGAATAATATATTCTTAAACAGCATAAACAAAGGCGTCTGTAGTTGCTACAGATGCCTTTTTTATTTTTCTATTTGCAAAAAACGTTTCTTAATATCTATACATAGATTTGTTGTCTGCAAAATATGTAATCTCACTTACATAATGCAAGTGATACAATAACCGTAAAAAGTTTTTTTATAAACTCATCACTCATCACATTTACGCTTAACATATTGTATATCTGGATGTTACAGCGTGACAAGTTGAGTTTTAAACTCATCACGCAAACATTTTACTAATCATGTGTGATGAGTTGATAATTAAACTCATCACACTTTAAATGCCTGTATCTTAGATTGTTACACGCAGATGTGATGAGTGATGAGTTTCTAAAAAACTTTTTTATCATATCTGCCATAGAATATATATTGCATTACAAAAGGCATGCTTTTATGATATAAAAAGCCGTGTTTTATCATGTAAAAGCATGCCTTTTGTAATGCAATATGCCACGTTTCGCAATGCAGAAACATTATTTCCTATAAATAAAAATGGAGCCGCAGAAAATCTACGGCTCCACGTTTATATAATACTGCTGTCAATAAATTTATTCTTTATCGAGCAAGATGTTCATCATCTCGCATGCAGCCTTGGCAACTGAAGTTCCAGGACCAAAGATTGCAGCCACACCGGCCTTATAGAGGAAGTCGTAATCCTGAGCAGGGATAACACCACCGGCAATAACCATTATGTCCTCACGTCCAAGCTTCTTCAGCTCTTCAATGAGCTGCGGGATAAGAGTCTTGTGTCCGGCAGCAAGAGAACTTGCTCCTACGATATGAACGTCGTTTTCAACAGCCTCGCGCGCAGCCTCAGCCGGAGTCTGGAACAACGGACCCATATCAACGTCGAAACCACAGTCAGCATATCCTGTAGCAACTACCTTAGCACCACGGTCGTGTCCGTCCTGTCCCATCTTGGCAATGAATATACGCGGACGGCGGCCTTCTTTCTTAGCAAATTCTTCTGTCAACTCACATGCCTTAGCAAAGTCTGAGTCGTTCTTACTTTCTGATGAATACACGCCTGAAATTGTTCTAATAACTGCTTTATAACGGCCGACGATTTTCTCGCAGGCATCACTTATCTCACCGAGAGTTGCTCTTGCCTTGGCACACTCTACAGCCTTCTCAAGCAGGTTGCCCTCGCCTGTGCGTACACATTCGGTAAGAGCGTCAAGAGTCTGCTTAACTTTCTCGTTGTCGCGTGTTGCGCGCAACTTAGCGAGACCCTCTTCCTGCTCCTTGCGAACAGCAGAGTTGTCAACTTCAAGAATATCAATAGGATCTTCGTGCTCAAGACGGTATTTATTTGTACCTACAATAGTCTGAGCACCGCTGTCTATGCGGGCCTGAGTGCGTGCGGCAGCTTCCTCTATACGCATCTTAGGCACACCTGTCTCGATAGCCTTGGCCATACCGCCGAGTTTCTCAATCTCCTGTATGTGCTCCCATGCTTTGTGAGCAAGCTCGTTTGTGAGGCTCTCAACATAATAAGAACCAGCCCATGGGTCGATATGCTTGCATATCTTTGTCTCATTCTGAATGTAGATCTGAGTATTACGTGCAATACGTGCAGAGAAGTCTGTCGGCAGTGCGATAGCCTCATCAAGAGCATTGGTGTGCAAGCTTTGTGTGTGGCCCAGGGCAGCTGTCATGGCCTCGATACATGTACGGCCTACGTTGTTGAACGGATCCTGCTCTGTGAGCGACCATCCTGAAGTCTGAGAGTGGGTACGCAGCATGAGCGACTTAGGATTCTTCGGGTTGAACTGTTTGATGACTTTTGCCCAAAGCATACGGGCAGCACGCATCTTTGCAACTTCCATGAAGTGGTTCATTGAGATACCCCAGAAGAACGACAGACGCGGAGCGAATGCATCAATATCAATACCGGCATTTACTCCGGCACGTACATACTCAAGACCGTCGGCAATAGTGTAAGCCAGCTCGATATCAGCCGTTGCACCAGCTTCCTGCATGTGATATCCAGAGATAGATATTGAATTGAACTTCGGCATAAGCTTTGATGTATAGCCAAAGATATCGCTGATGATTCTCATTGAGAATGCAGGCGGATAGATATATGTATTGCGCACCATGAACTCTTTCAGAATATCGTTCTGAATTGTTCCGGCCATCTCTTCAAGCTTAGCGCCCTGCTCCAGTCCGGCAACGATATAGAATGCCATGATAGGAAGAACGGCACCATTCATTGTCATTGACACTGACATCTTGTTCAGAGGAATACCGTTGAACAAGACTTTCATGTTTTCAACAGAGCATATAGACACACCGGCCTTACCGACATCACCTACAACACGTGCGTTGTCAGGGTCGTATCCGCGATGGGTAGGAAGGTCAAACGCAACTGACAGACCTTTCTGTCCACTGGCAAGGTTACGGCGATAGAAAGCGTTACTCTCTTCAGCTGTTGAGAAACCTGCATACTGGCGGATTGTCCACGGGCGGAAAGGATACATCATGCTGTACGGACCACGCAAGAACGGCGGAAGTCCGGCTGTATAGTCGAGGTGTTCCATGCCCTCAAGGTCTTCCTTAGTATATACGGGCTTAACCTCTATGTGTTCAGGAGTTTTCCAGTCAGGAGTAATTCCATTGGCTTTCTGCCATTCATTTCCATCAACAGAAGCTATTCCTGAAAATATATCGATGTCTTTAAAATTCTTTCTCATTTTATACCCAATTTAGCGTTATACTCTTTCAATGTTTCAAGAACGTTGCAACGAACGTGTATAAAGTTCTCTATGCCGGCAGCCTTAAGGTCGTCCATGCAAGCAGGAGCACCAGCAACAACAAACATAGCTCTTCCGTCAAGATACTTGTATGCGGGAACTGCATATTGAGCATACTCATCATCACTAGAACAAAGAACCACGATGTCGGCACCGGCCTTCAGTGCTGCATCAACACCTTCCTCAACTGTGCTGAATCCAAGATTGTCGACAACCTTGTAACCGGCACATGCCAAGAAGTTACAACTAAACTGAGCACGTGCCTGACGCATGGCAAGATTGCCAATTGTAAGCATAAATGCAACAGGCACTTTCTCGCTGCTCTCAACCTTTATGCGCAGGTCTTCAAAATCGGCAGCCAAACGAGTTGAATTGATTGACTTGAACGCTGTATCATATCCGTGACCGCATGAGCAAGAGCATGACAACGGGCGTTTGCCGTCTGATTTCTCCGTAAAGTTCGGGAACTGGTTTGTACCAAGGATAAATTCCTTACGCTTTGCAGCAGCCTCATGGCGCTTGACATTAGTAGCATTGATATCATCCTGCACAATACCTTTCTTTGCAGCCTCAAGGAAACCGCCGTTATCCTCAACATTGAGGAATATCTTCCATCCTTCATTAGCCAAAGAGGTTGTAAGCTCCTCGATAAAGTAGCTTCCTGCTCCCGGATCGACAACCTTGTCGAAATGGCTTTCCTCCTTCAACAGGAGCTGCTGATTGCGTGCTATTCTCTCTGAGAAATCGTTCGGTGTCTCATAAACAGCGTCAAACGGAGTAACTACGATAGAATGAACGCCTGCCAAAGCAGCACTCATTGTCTCGGTCTGTGAACGCAACAAGTTAACATAGCTGTCGAACAAAGTCATGTTATATTTAGATGTAACGGCGTTTACGCACATCTTGCAAGACTCGTCATTCTTCGGAGCATATTGCTTGACAATCTCAGCCCACAACATACGTGCTGCGCGGAATTTTGCAATCTCCATGAAGAAGTTCTCTGTTATGCCCATGTTAAACTTAATCTTGCTTGCAGCAAGGTCAACGTCAACACCGGCCTCAACAAGTCTGTTAAGATAATCATTACCCCATGCCAAAGCATAGCCTAACTCCTGTACGATGTATGAGCCTGCATTGTTCAGCGAAACAGCATTTACGGTTATACAACGGAAATTAGGATATTCGGCAAGAGCCTTTACTATTTCAGGAGCAAGATCGAGTATAGGTGTAACATCATGACCCTTCATAACGATTTTCTCCATAGGATCCCAGTCGAGCGATCCTACGATCTTAGCCTTGTCGTATCCTTTCTGCTCAAAATATTCTGTAAGAATCTTAGCAAGTTCCAGAGTATGGCGCTTGCATGTGTTAAAGTTTAATTCTACAGCATCGCACACGATATCTTTAAGTAATGTCTCAACAAAATCCTTGTTTACGTCATCACCTGAAATCTTGAAGCATAACGAATCAATACCCTTATTAAGCAAGTCTAATGCTTTTTCATTGGCAGCCTTGGCATCGTCAGCCTTAATGTCTTGGCGGACATACCATTCGTTGTCCTTTTTCTTATTGCCGCGAACATAAGGAAACTCTCCAGGCAAAGCGTCTGGTGTCTTCAACTTAAGCACATCCTCTCTACGATAAAAAGGCTGCACGTTGAAACCCTCATTCGTACGCCATACAAGGCGTTTATCAAAATCCGCACCTTTAAGGTCGACCTGAATTTTATCAAGCCATTCCTGTTTTGAAGGCGCAACAAACTCAGTAAAGAGCTTTTCTTTGCAGTTTGACATAAGTGTAATATTATATAAGTTGTTTTATGTTTTTTATATATCAGTTAATGTTAACATTCCTATGGCTATGATGTCCGTCCGGGCTGCAAGCCTAAGCCAGCAAAGACAGCGGACATTTCACCATTAAAGACAAATACGCGAAAGACGAAAATGACAAAATGAAATCGCCACATACGAAAAACGCGCTATTCTATTTTGCAAAGATAGTGTTTTTTTCAAATAAACGACAAAAAAAGAACATAAATTAATTTTTAACCGTGAAAAATACAAAAACGGGAAAATTAGTTGTAAAATAATTGCACAAAAATTATTAAATGAGTAATATTTTATCTACATTTGCACAATCATAAAAACATGTTATGGATTGGCTAATAAATTTATTTACTACCACAGATTCGGTGGCACACATTGTGTTGCTTTATGCAGTTGTCATTGCCATTGGCGTATATCTCGGAAAGATTAAAGTAGGAGGTATATCCATTGGTGTTACATTTGTATTGTTTGCCGGAATTGCAGCAGGCCACATAGGTTTCACAGCACCTGCCAACATTTTGTCATTTTTACAGGAATTCGGACTTATTCTTTTCGTCTTCATGATCGGACTTCAGGTAGGTCCCGGATTTTTTGAAAGTTTCAGAAAAGGCGGTATAACCCTTAATCTTCTATCTACCGTGATGGTTCTTCTCAACGTTGGTGTCATGTTTGCATGCTATTACATTTTCTTTGACACTTCCGACCCGAAGAACTTGCCAATGATGGTGGGTACCCTCTATGGAGCTGTAACCAACACCCCTGGTCTTGGTGCGGCAAACGAAACTCTCTACTCTATCTTCAGCAAAGGCGAAGTGCCTCAGATCGCATCCGGATACGCATGCGCATATCCACTTGGCGTCTTGGGCATTATCGGAGCTACTATTGCCATAAAATATATTTTTGGAATAAAGCTTGACAAAGAAGAAGAGGAACTTACTAAGGAGGAAGAAGAAAACGATTCTGTCAAGCCTCACTTCATGGATATTGAAGTCACCAACTCATACCTTGAGGGCAAAACACTGGCGCAGGTACACAACTTTCTTAATCGTGATTTCGTATGTTCACGTATATTACACGAAGGCCATGTCAGTATTCCTAACGGAAGCACCGTATTCCATATTGGCGACAAACTTTTTGTTGTTTGTGCAGAAAATGATGCAGAGGCCATTATTGCATTCATTGGCCCGGTAATAAATATTGACTGGAAAAAGCAGGACGAACCGATGGTAAGCAAGCGTATACTTGTCACACGCTCTGCAATCAACGGCAAAACGCTTGGCCAGATGCATTTCTCAAGCGCATACGGAGTAAACGTAACCCGAGTTACACGTCAGGGTATGGACCTGTTTGCAAGTCCAAGTTTGTCACTACAAGTCGGCGACCGCATAATGGTTGTCGGACCAGAAGATGCAGTCAACAGAGTGGCTGCCGTTATGGGTAACTCTATTAAACGTCTTGATGCTCCTAACATTGCGACCATATTTGTTGGTATATTCATAGGTATCCTCTTCGGAAGCATACCTATAGCTTTGCCCGGCATACCGGTACCTATTAAATTAGGTATAGCTGGCGGTCCACTTATCATTGCCATCCTTATTGGAAGATATGGATATAAAGTGCATCTTGTTACATACACAACCACAAGTGCCAACATGATGCTGCGCGAAATAGGCCTCATGATGTTCTTGGCCAGCGTCGGAATTAAAGCCGGCGACGGATTCCTTGAGACTGTAATACAAGGTGACGGACTAAAATATGTTTACACCGGTTTCTTTATTACAATAATACCTATTTTTATTATAGGCATCATTGCACGCAAGAAATACAAGTTTAACTATTTCACCATTATGGGTATGATTGCCGGTACATACACAGATCCACCGGCATTGGCATACGCAAATTCAATATGTTCAAAGGAAGCACCTGCTGTAGGCTACTCAACAGTTTATCCTCTGAGCATGTTCCTTAGGATCTTTACGGCGCAAATAATAGTGCTGTTCTTCTGCGGAATATAATTTACCTAAATTTTAATACACTAATATGAAAAAGTTTGGTTTACTGCTTTGTACCATGTTTGCCGGCATACTGACGATGTATGGCCAAGGAGCCAAAAACATCAAAATAAACGAAGTGCTGACAAACAACACAGCTAACCTCCAAGACGAATTTGGAAACAGAAGGGCCTGGGTAGAATTGGCCAACACTTCTTTTTCCACTTACGATGTGCGCGGAATGTATATAACGACAGACCGCAGAGTTCTTAATAAGGGGCTTTCTGTCCCTCAACGCATCAAGATGATGAGTTGCATTCCAAATGGAGACAGCCGCACATCTATGTCTGCCCGCGAACATTTGCTGTTTTTCCTTAACAGCAATCCCTCTCACGGAATGCTCCATTTATCAGCTAAGACTGACAGTTGCAAACCCACATGGATTGCGCTTTACGACGGTAACGCCATCGACATTATCGACTCGATAACGGTACCGCCACTTGCTGCCAATCAATCATACGCCCGCGTTAAGGATGGTGCAAAAGAATGGGTAGTGAAAAATTCTGAAAGCGTTACTCCCGGAATTGAAAACTACATACACGTAAACGAAACAAAGATTGCCAAGCTGAAAAGAGAAGACCCATACGGATTTGGTATCACTGTGCTGTCCATGGGTATTGTATTCTCATGTCTTGCCCTACTTTATGTGTTCTTCAGAATTTTAGGTCTGTTCATGGCCCACAAGCAGGCTCTTAAGAAAGCCGGAAATATCCAGCCAATAAAAGCTGCCGTTAAGACGGGAGAAAAGATTGCAGAAACCGGCCACAAGACAAAAATAATTCTTAAAGACGGACTGCAGACCGGAGGTATTGATAAAGAGATTTACATTGCCGTTATTGCCATGGCATTGAAACAATATGAAGATGACGTACACGACATTGAAAGCAATGTGATAACAATCAAGCCTCACCACACTTATTGGAACATTCATCCTGAAGAACCGATAATGCCTTAAAGAGAAACATATATAACTATATTATTTATTCACACCTAAATAAGAAAAAGAAATGAACAAATATCAATATAAAGTACAGGGCGTTGACTATGATGTTGAAATTGTAGACGTAGAAGGTAACATCGCAAAAGTGAATGTCAACGGAATATCTTTTGAAGTTGAGATGAAACGTCCGATAAATCCCGTCACTATGCCGCACAGACCTAAGGTCTCAGCTCCGGTTACTCCGGCAAAGCCGGCAGCAGCCCCAATGCCTGAAAAACCCAAAGCTGCCGCACCTGCAGGCGCAGGCATGAAAGTGACAGCTCCGCTGCCGGGAACAATTACTGACATCAAGGTAAAAGTCGGTGACACGGTGAAAGACGGTGACACAGTGATTATACTTGAAGCAATGAAAATGCAGAACAACATCGAAGCCGAATGCAGCGGTACGGTAACATCAGTATTGGTAAACAAGGGTGATACCGTAATGGAAGGCGACGCATTAATAACAATCGGATAATTTAACTACCATGGGATTTACAGACTTTATACAAAGCAATTTCAATGAATTCATTACCTATACGGGATTCGCCAATGCCGAACTGGGTAACATTTTCATGATTGCAGCCGGCATATTCTTTATTTGGCTGGCTATTAAGAAAAACTTTGAGCCTTTGCTGCTCGTTCCTATCGGACTTGGTATCATCTTGGGCAACATTCCGTTCAGAGCTGATGCCGGACTCGAAATCGGACTTTATGAAGATAATTCAGTTTTAAACATATTCTATCAAGGTGTACGCCAGGGATGGTATCCTCCTTTGGTGTTCCTTGGCATTGGAGCCATGACAGACTTCTCTGCACTGATAAGCAATCCTAAACTCATTCTTATCGGTGCCGCAGCACAGTTTGGTATATTTGGTGCATATATGCTCGCACTGGCATTGGGATTTGAGCCTAATCAGGCTGCAGGTATAGCAATCATCGGCGGAGCCGACGGTCCTACAGCCATATTCCTGTCATCGAAACTCAGTCCTAACCTCATGGGAGCCATAGCCGTATGCGCTTATTCTTACATGGCGCTGGTACCGGTTATTCAGCCGCCTTTGATGCGTCTGCTCACAACAAAGAAAGAGCGCGTCATCCATATGAAACCTGCACGCCATGTGAGCCAGACAGAACGCATCATGTTCCCTATCATAGGTTTGCTGCTTACAACATTCATCGTACCTTCTGGTCTGCCGTTGCTCGGTATGCTCTTCTTCGGTAACCTTCTGAAGGAGTCAGGCAAGACAACACGTCTGGCTAAGACAGCCGGAAGCTCACTCAATGATATCGTTGTCATACTGCTCGGTCTGACAGTAGGATGCTCAACACAGGCAAGCGAGTTCCTTACAATGAACACTATTTTCATTTTCATACTTGGTGCATGCTCTTTCATCGTTGCAACAACATCAGGTGTGCTGTTTGTTAAATTTATGAACCTGTTCCTGCCTAAGAGCAAAAAGATTAACCCGCTTATCGGTAACGCCGGCGTAAGTGCCGTGCCCATGAGTGCGCGTATATCAAACAACATCGGTCTTGAATACGACCGCCATAACTTCCTGCTGATGCACGCAATGGGACCAAACGTAGCCGGAGTTATTGGTTCTGCCGTAGCAGCCGGTGCGCTGTTAGGATTCCTTTCATAACGAAAAATATTATAGCGCGTTGAACAAAACACGTAAACAATAACACAAAAAGTAGGGACAAACGGACATTTGTCCCTACATTTGTTTTTATAAAACCTATCATAAAATTTATCCCATGCTAAATAAATTTCCGCAGATATCCATCATTGACAACAATACTCTTGCAGCAATCGGACTAAAAAACATACTTCAGAACATCATACCCATGATGTCTGTGGAGATATTCAACTCGACAGATGAACTAATATGTTCGCAGCCGGATAAATTTTACCACTACTTTGCGTCTGATGATATCATCCTGCGCGACAAGGAGTTCTATCTGAGAAACATAAAAAAAACTATTATGCTTACCAGTTCCTCTGCAGAACAGAATGAGCAACTGAAGGGCTTTCATTGTCTCTACACAGACAAGAAGGAACACGAGCTTATAAAATCGTTGCTGTGGCTCGAACAGATGGCACATTCAGATGGACGCCATCTGCCGCAATCACAGACGACAGCGCACAAAAAACAGCTTTCTGACAGAGAAATTGAGGTAATGTCGCTAATTGTCAAAGGTCTTATAAATAAAGAAATTGCCGACAAATTGCATATCGGACTATCAACAGTCATTACCCATAGACACAACATTATGGAAAAGCTACAGGTCAAGAGTGTGTCTGCACTAACCATCTACGCCGTGATCAACGGATACGTAAACATCAAAGAAATCTAATAATACGTTAGCACATTCATCAGACCGGAAAAGGACAAAAAACAAACAGCAGGCTGCAATATAGATGCACACCTGCTGCCTTGTCAGATATATATAAAAGTTTTGTGCCGAATAGAAATTATCAATCTCATTATATTAGCACCTACATCATCAAATCAAAGTTTCAATCAAATGCTGCTAACCGTGACACACAAGCAACATTGCGAAACTATCTGCAAAATATTTTGTTACGACACGTCACCTTAATATATCTGTAAGAATCAATTCAACTCTCGAAAACATATATTTCCGTTTCACAAATTTAAAGTGCAAGTGTACAGATATACACCGTCATTTAATTGTAATTCGTACATTCCGCTCAAATATGAAGGCAGACTAACTACATAAGCACCAGTAGACAAATTTTCTGTGTATTCAACACCGCCATCACCAATCAAACTTAGCGTTATGTCGTTAAACTGTCCATACAAATACAGACTCGTTCCGTCTATGCTTATTGAAAGCTGTTTAGCCGGAACACGAGGCACATGATTTCCCACACTTGACTCATCAACCTTTGATGTTGTCAAAGGCAGTTCCATACCTATATAATGAAATTCATCAGGCTCCACAGCTGTAGCCTTCACTGCAAACAGTGATATAAAGATACAAAATACAAGAAATGCTCTGAACCTTTTCATTTTATCTGTTATTTTGGTCGTTTTGTACTGCAAATTTAGACAACACGTATTAATCTGACAAATTATAGTCCAAATAAAACTTCACAAAACTTCACAAAATTAAAACAGACAAAATCTTGCCATCAAATATAAGGAAAATATTACTGTTGGCGTTATCTTCAAAACTCAGTCTTAATATAATTATCAAAATCTTTCGCGGAACCCTCTCTGTTCGCGAGCTTTACGAGCAAACGCTTCCTGACATTTGCTATATCCGAAAGCTTTCTTCCGGTAAGCGTGCTTATCTCAGAAGGTGCGAATCCCAGCTTTACCAACACGCAAACCTCATATTCGCCATGTTTTAACACATCCTTAAATTCAGCCAACTCAGGTAATTCATTAGAAACAAACAGGTACAACTCCTTCCAGTCTTCAAAAGAAGGAGTTGTCATAACCTTCTCGGCAAAATAGTGAAATTTCATCACAATAAGCGAATTGGATATTTCCACGTTCTTTTTCTTGGTGTATATGTCTTTCTGTTTTTTCGCATATTCGTCAATTTTGCCTTGAAGCACTTCAACAGTTTCCGACTTGTCGCGTATAAGTTTTTCTATCTCGCCTTCATATTTTTTCAGCAATACATTCAGTTCTTCCTTTGTCTGCTTCAGCAGCTTTATATTATCCCTATACTTACGGTTTTCCATTTCCATCTCATGCCACTCTCTGGTTATGCGTTCATTCTCCTTTTCCTTAATAAGCAGCTTTCTGTAATAGAAGATGAAAAATGCCATCAGCACTATGACAAACGAGAAAATTATAAATAAGGTTACCAACCTTGCATGGTCTGCCCTGTCGCGCGCTTCGGCGGTAATGCGCTGCTGCTGACCATAATCATAAAGAGATTTCATTTGCAGCAGTTTGCCTGTTGACTTTTCAGCATAGGCAGAGTCGTTGGCCATACGGGCCATTTCGGTGTACTTTACCACCGAATCCACAACATTTTTCTTCTTATACAACTCGGCAAGTCCCCTGCATGCTGACTCTGTATTGCTGAAACTCGAAGAAAACTTTAACGCCTTACGAAAGAAATACTCTGCCGAGTCAGTCTTACCTACACCTATATAATATATACCCTTATACGAAAAATACACATCTCGCCCGCTCTTAACCATAAACTGCTCGCCTTTACTGAAAGCATATCTGTCGTATATATTCATATATTTTCTCGCCTCAACATAATTGCCTGTACGCAACATCTGATGAACAAGCGCCCCTACAGCAAGTGAAGCCTGCTCAAAGAAACCGTGTTTTAAATACTCGTCACAAACACGCTTTCTTACAGCTATCACCGAGTCCATTTGATTTAACAAATAATATGCATTGGCGCGCTGTTCATAAAAGATCAATGCCGACAATGTGTCGCCTGACATCAATGAGTAACGTTCGGCCTTGACAAACTCCTTTAAGGCATAGTAAGGCGTTTCTTGCGCAAGAAACAGACACGCTGCCTGACCATGTATGCGGCTAAGCAGATGATAATTGCAGTCTGAACTTGCCGTATCTGCCTGTTCTGACGCCTTCTGAAAATACTGCAAAGCCATTGGCGAGTCATCCAGGTCGCGATATACACTGCCCATTATATAATATGCGAGCATGCGGTCGTCGCCGGTGCCATGCTGTTCATAATACTTAACCACTTCACGCATGGCTGTGTCTGAAGTGAAAACTATTCCTGCCAAATTTTGTGCTTTCGCCCGAAGCAGACTTAAACGCATCCTGTCTCCATCTGAAAGGCCGGAGACTTTGCCTGTAACGCTGTCGATAAAAGCCATTGCCGCTGTAGGATTAGACTGTGACAGACTGTCTGCCACAAAAAAAGTTTTCGAATTGCCGTATCTGTCACACGACGCAAATCCGAAAACCATTGCCAAAATTGACAACATCCATATAGGCACACTTTTGTTCATCTACGCATCTTATATATGAGTACAAAAATAACTTTTTAAATCTAGACACACAAGAAATTATATCAAATTTAAAACAAAAATGGCATCAATCCTTAAATTATATCATGCCAAACCTGACCAAAACGCATACGATGTAACCGCCTTCGAAAAGTAAAATCCCAGTGAAATTATTCATCAACATATCAACCGAGTTTAAATTTGTGAGTAGCACCACGCTTAAACCAGACATAATGCCAAATAAAATTTATGCAAAAGGCACCTGCATGACATAAAGTCTTACCTGCCATAACAGAACAAAAAACAGCCCGATACTACAAGAGTACCGGGCTATTTTATAAGTTATCAATTAAAAGAAATTTTCAGTCTTTCTTACTCCAGAATCTGTATGTTATATCCGTAAAGCCGTCGCCTACGGCACGCTTATACAGGCGCTGATTGGTCGTGCGGCTCTTCAGGCATCCCAGATGCTCTATATACGGGCCAACTTTTATATAGTCGAAGTCCGACTTGTCCACTGCCGACGATATTCTTGTGCGGCCGCTATACCACCCTACCTTCATCTTTGGATATACCTTGTGAACATAGCGCGCCAGCATGCCTACATATTCAGGCTCCGAGTCGCCGCCCATAAAGCAGATACATGTTATGTCGTCGCCATACTCACGTATAAAGCCGTCGACGACCAGCGGAGTCAGCGGTTCGCCTATATCGCCCCAAAGATAACTGCTGTGGCAACCCGGACAGCGGCACGGGCAGTTGGATATGTTCACCGCAAGCGTCACTTCATCGGGTATTTCCTGAAACACCACACCCGTGTTAACATATTTAAGCATGTTTCGGTATCTATTTTATTTCAACATTTTCTATTTTCATCATCAGACGTGCCATTGCGGTCCGCCCAGCCATGTCATCAGTCACACACAGTCATTTTGTCTTTTCCGGCATAGTAGCGGCGTGCGGCCTCCTGCTGGCGTGCAGCCGAGAAGTTGCTCACACGTTTCAGGTATCCTATTATTCGCGTCATGTAGTCAATGTTCTTGCTGTGGCAGTGAGGACATTCTTTAAGATAGCGTTTGTCTATGTGGCCGCAGTCGTTGCATATAGTGTTAGGAATGTTGAACGTGAAATAGTTGCATCCCTCTTTGGCTGCCACCTTGAGCAACTGGCGATACTGCGCCTTAGACAGATGTTCGTCGAGGTTCATGTGCAGGGCCGAACCTCCCGTCAGATGCTGTATGTACGGCGCGCCATGCAACTTAAACTTGTCGATGATATTCAGCGAGTCGTCCTCAACGACATAGAAATAGCTGTTGTAGCAGTCGCGCGGAACAAAATAGCCGTCTTCCCTATCCCATTTGGCATGCTTCACTCCGACATTCTCTGCAGGAATCATCTCGCAGTTGAACAGAACGTCTTTCGAACGGTATTGCTTGTTGTATTTCTCCACCAGGCCAAGCACCGTCTGCACAAACGCCAGGTAGTCGGGATTGTCGGTTATCTGAAGGCCCATAAACTCGGCAGCCTCCACAAGTCCGTTAATGCCTATTGTAAGATACTGTCTGCCTATATTTATATATCCGGCGTCAAACAGCGGCAGCATGCCGTGGCGCTGCAGCTCTTTCAGATTCTCGTTATATGCCAGCTGCACCTTATGGGTAAGGTCTATCACGTCAGACAAAAAGTCCTTATAGTCCATTTTGTTGTTTACGGCATACTGTATGCAGCGGTTAAGGTTTATCGTCAGCACGCTCTTCGAACCTGTAGACACGCCTCCGGCACCCAGCGTATAGCTGAAGCCGTTGTCCTGTATCTCGTTTCTCAGTCGGCAGCACGAGCTCAGCGAGTCGGCATTGTCGCTCATATATGTAAAGAACGAGTGGCCTTCTGAATACATCTCTGCCGTAAAGTCGCCCCACTCCTTGTCTATCACGTCGCCGTCTTTTGTCAGCAGCGCCATTGTTTCAACGGGGAAAGTCAGCACTGCCTTGGTGCGCTCTTTGTTAAACCACTTCATAAAGCGTTTCTGAAGCCAGCTCAGTCCTGCCCAGTCGGGCTTGCTGCCGTCGGGGAAATAAAAGTCGCCGAACAGGCTCTCGAAGTAAGGTTTGTCATAATAAGCTATGTTCCAGAACACAGCCTGATAGTTGCGTGCGCCCGTAGGCTGGTTTATCGAATATACAATCTGCTCAAAGCAGTCGGTTATCATCTTGTCTATGGTGCGTTTCTTCAGCGACAGGTCAACCACCTTGTCGGCCTCTTTCCAGTATTCTTTTCCATACTCCAGACCTATAAAATAGTTGAGGTACATAAGAAATTCGGGAGTTGCGCACGCACCGCTCAGCATGCTCGACACCATGAACACCATATTGACAAAGCCGCCGCAGAACGACTTAAGGTTTGTGGGCGCCGTTGAATTTCCGCCTATCGACGTGGTGCCGCCGATAAGCCACGGATACATGGTTATCGAAGCGCAATAGTTAGCAAGACTTGTTTCGTCATTCTTATATATAAAGTGGTGATTGAGCAGGTCGATATATTTGTCGGCAAGTTCTTTGCCATACATCTTTTTTATGCGGTCGGTAAGCAGACGGCGGTTAAGACGGATGAATCCCGACTTTGGCAGCTCGCCTATGAGCGTTGCAATATTTTTATGCTCTACATTTGCGTTGGCGTCATACTTTGAACCGGTTGCCGCATTAGACGCGTCGCAATAGTCTGCCAAAAATTTCAACTTCTCCATTGTCTCGCGGTCTTCAGTGTGACGCTGGCGATACAGCATAAAGCTCTTTGCCACCTTATAATGGCCTTCTTTCATAAGAGCCTCTTCCACCTGGTTCTGTATGTCCTCCACCTTTATGCCTTCATGTATGTCTAAATGGCTGATTATCTTTGAGATACAGCCAAGGTCGGCAGGTTCGTCAACTGAATTGAACGCCTTGATTATGGCGTTCATTATCTTGTCAAGACTAAAGCGGTCTGAGCTTCCGTCGCGCTTCGTGATTGTAAAGTTCTTTATTTCCATGTTCTCGATTTTTGGAAAACTTTTTCAAAAATATTTTCATAAAAGTTTTCCGTTTTGGTCAACTTTATGAATTGATTTTATCAAAAAGTTTTCTTTTTAATTCTATTTCGAGTGCAAATATAAAACAAAAAATCGATACATTGTACCGATTTTAACACAAAAATTCAAGCCGCGATTAAATCTTTTTTCAAAGTTTCACGGAAGATATGTCAACGAGATTGTTCACTATGGCATATATCGTGAGGCCTGCGGGGCTGTGTATCTGCAACTTACGCGCAATATTGCGCCTATGGGTTATCACCGTGTTGGTGGATATGCACAAGTGGTCTGCAATCTCCTTGTTGGTCATTCCCTGCACCAGACTTACAATAACGTCTTTCTCACGGTCGCTCAACGTCTCATTGCTGTTTCTTCCGCTGTTTATCATTTTAGAAATCTTCACGCTCACGTCGCTCTGTTTAAACTTACGTTCAAGGCTGCGTATGGCAGGTATAAATATATAATCTTCAACCATTGCATGATTTTCCAGCCATTCTTCATTATTATAAAGGTCATAGAGCGTGGCCGCAAGGCGGTTGTTGTGCTGTATGTCGCTTGGAAGATATTTTATTATGATATTCTTCAGCTCTCTTAGTTTTTGGTCTGTCTGCCCATGATGTTTCGAAAAGGTGTCAATGTCGTATTCGTCATTAACCTTGTTGTTCAGCAGGTCGTCCACATACGGAAACACCGTTTTTTCCTCATACTCCATGTGTCGTCTTATTTCATGGGCATATTCGTCATAAAGTTTCATTATCAGCCTTGCCAGATTGTCATTGGCATCGAGCGCAGCCTCGAGTTCTTTTCGTATTGACGGAAGCTGAAAGTTAAGATAATATTCGTGCGACGCATTCAGATAATGCAGCAGTGTAGGTATAGAGAAACGCTCACTGCTGTCGAAGTCGCGGTAGCCGTTAATCGAGAAGTTCACTATGGCAAGAAATGTATATGTGTCTACATTCTGATCTTCGCAAACCTCACGCACCGTCTTGTCGCCGAAACCAAGATTTATGCCAAACCTGCCGAGACTCTGCAGTATGTTATAGTTATCTGCAATCAGCGATATCATCTTGTCGTCGGCCTCATACATCTTGTTATTTTTCATCTTCCTTAATTGTTTATCTGTACAACAGGCGCAAAGCCTTTATGGCTTTGTTGTATTTTTTTGCAAAATAACAAAATTTATCTGACACTCGCAATCATAATAAATAGGTATTTTTATATTCCCAAACGTGTTTTGCCATACCTATTTATTATGGCTTAACGGCAAATATCTATAAGCGCTTAAACCGCAAACAGAAGAATGCGCAATACCTATAATTAATTAGCCGCAGAAACTTATCGGGCCTGCTATTATGTAAATTATTCTGATAAATTTTATCCGTTTAACGCTCTCAGAACAGCAATGTCCGTCACAAATCTGTAATTTGGCACAAAAAACCTCAAAAATCCGGCATTTTTGTTATGTCGTTATCAATCAACCTGTTACGTCATTTTCATATAAGCACTTCAATAGTTAAAAAATATTACTCGGCCGTTTACGGTGCAAAAGTGGCCGAGTTACGCTGCCAAACATGCCCTTTAATCACTCGAAAACAATGCTTTTACACCCCAAAATCCATGCTTTTTGCCTCGTTAAGCGCCCTTATAGGCAAACAAATGTTAATTACATTGTATTAATATCACAAATAATTAACATTCATTATCTTTCAATTTTCCAGATTGAAAAAATATTTTGTCCTAAGTTTTTACTATAAAAAATAGGAGGCTAATGTTGAGGGTGTGTCAAAATACTCCTCTTTAACAAAAGATCGCTATATAGCAGAACTTTCTTATGAAGTGGCTATATAGCGATTTTCATTTGTTTATAGCCTAAAAAGGCAATAGAATTTGTTTTGATCCATAAAATCCATTCTAAGAAGCGTTTTATTAGTGCCTGTAAGTTGTTATAGTCTCCATTCAGAAGCCTTTTGCATAGTTTTTTGATATTAAATGCGATTGCGAAGAAGGAAAAGTCCATAGCAATCTTGTCCTTTCCAAAATGCCGGAAACGACGGTATGCCATATTATATTTGATTTGTCCAGTGGTACAGGAAGTCTTATTTTCTCTTTTCCAAGCATACATACTGTCTAAAAATTAGACACCACTGTCCAAATTTTAGACATATATAGAAATGGGATATCAGCCTATCTCCCTAATATACAACAAAATACATTTTATGGCATGGTTTTGGCAGTTATAATATTGTACAAATTATAAAATCAGCCGGAACATTAGCCTTGTTGCTACATATCCAGTTGCGCAGAAAGTATATCGTTAATTACAAAATTTTAATATTATGAAAAGATTTTTGTTAGTACTCTTATTTCTTAACGCCATTGTCTGCACCTATTCACAGATTTCCTTTTCAGGAAAGATTAATACAGAAAAGGGTGAGCCTATTAAAGATGTGCAGATAATGCTGCTGAAGAATGACACTATCGTGGCGCTGGCATCTACTGACACCAAAGGCAGATTTGCCTTAAAGAACCTGAGTCCTGATACATATAACATAGAACTGTCTGCCTTGGGATATTCATCGGTAAACAAAGAAATAAGCCTGACCGAGGATTTGAGCGAGGACTTTATGCTGCGTGAGAAAGACATACAGCTCGACTCAGTGCTGGTTACTACCGAACGTCCCCGAGTGACCACGGCAACCGGCCATATATATTACCTGTCTAAGAAAGCGCGTGAAAGCGGAAATCCGTATAAGGCGTTGCAGGAAGTACCCGACATTATCAGTAATTATATAACATAGACGGTGAAGTCAATGGACGGAAAGCAGCTGCTGGTGCTTGTTGACGGAATAAGAGTTAATTCAGGAATTACGACAATAGACCCGAAAAGGATTGACTATGTGGAGATAAAAGATGTAGTGAATGCGAAATATATGCGTGAGGGTGTGCAGAAGATATTGGACATACGCCTGAAACCGCAAAAGACATTGTATCAGTTTTATGAGTATGGCCTGCGCAATGATTTTCCGCACTATTGGGGCTCAACGTGGGGAAAAATTGAGATTGGCAACAGCAAGTTTTCTGTCTATGCCGACTTCGGTCCTGAATACACACACGACCAGAAATCAGAAAACGGCATCTGGACTAAAAGTAACAGCTATATAAAGGACATAAACGAAAAGACGCTGTCGAGCAGCAAGACGCTTGACTATACCTTGATGCTGAAATACAAGCCGACTGAAAAAGACTATCTCGCAGTTTATTTCCAGGGAAACAACAACAGCGCGCACGCTGAGACGGAGGGCAGCGGAACGTTCGTAGACCTTGTTAACGGAAATGCGGGCAATGACGCCATGACTTCCGACTATAAGTCGAAAAGTCTGTCAAGGGTATATTCAGGCACACTGTTCTACAGACACACGATAAACGACAAGATGATGCTTGAGAATTATCTTACGGGCACGTATAATTATAATAATCTGAGAAACAACACAACCGACATATATCCGGCAGAGACATGGAAGGACATGACGGACTTCAGCACACGCAAGAACACTCTGTCGCAGACGAGCGAATTTTCATGGGACGTAAACGACAAGACATCGCTGACGTTTGGAAATGCGACAACTTACATAAACGACAAGCTCAGCGAAAAATACGGCATGTTTCCCGTCTACCGGCATAATGAATGGAGCGAGTTTCTGTATGCATCGGCAAACGGAATGATAAAGAATTTTATGTATATGGTTTCGCTCGGATATGAGGGCATCTGGCGCAAGTCGGCCGGAGTGTCAGACCATTATTATCGCCCTTATGTGTCGTCAGCGTTTACATGGAACATGAAAAAGGCAGGAAGTCTGCAACTGGGCTATACGCTGAACAGCGCCGCACCCGACGTGGCTATGCTGAATCCGTATGATACTTCGACCGACTCGCTTCGTCGTAATGTTGGTAATCCTTATCTAAAACCACAGGAAACTCACGGTGTTTCGCTGAGATACTCGTTCTATAAAAACGGATTTTACGCAGGAGCCTTTTTAAACTACTGCTATATAACGGACAGATACGAGAATATAGGTTTTGTTGACGACAATGGTGTTTATACTTCAACATTTGAAAACCTTGGCCACTATTCAAATCTCAATCTGTCGGCTATGTTTAACTACAGATATAAAAACACCACTGTAGGTACAACACTTACGCATTTTGTAGAATATTATCCCGGACAGGATGCCAAGAAGAGCTTTATCGGCAACCTCTTTCTGTTTCAGACCGCCGGCAAATGGGGCTTTTACGGTTCTGTGGCCTATACCAATTACACGTACACGAACGTGTCGGCACAACACAATCTTACACCGACGACAAGCAATATCTTAGTGTCGTATAACATCACTCCAAATATATCGCTGTCGGTTGGCTCAGAGTTTCTTACAAAGGACCTGAAGTCGAAGATGCGTGTACGCGACAAAGAGTATGAAATGTCAATCTTAAACAAGAAAGATGTCTTTCATCCTTATATATTGTTCAGATGGACAATAAGAAAGAACCGGAAGAAGAAAATAGACCTGGACAACAATATCGTGAAGGACATTCAGAATGACATCAACTTGATGAACCGCAAATATTAGTTTGATTTTCGGGTGTTATAAAATAAATGAGAAACTTTAAGCTCTATCATCAACACGACGCGACGCATTGCGGCATAGTATGCTCAGGCATGCTATGCCGCAATTACGAAAAATATGTTTTTACGCACAGATGATTAAGTAAAGAACTGTTTTTTACTTTTAGCCGTTAACTTAAATATCAGAAGTAAGCGAAACGTCAGGAATTAACAAGTCTAATGTTCTATCGGATATGCACGTGTTGTTGAGCGCAGCGAAAAATTCGACAGCATCAAATATAAGAACCAACGCTCAGCGAAGCTAATTTGTGATCCGAAATTCTTACATAATAATTAAAATAGGAAGCAAGCGGATTGAAAATCCTTATACTCTATTCCGGCAGATTACAAATCTGCCGGCACATTAGTCTTGTGGCTACAGGTTAAGTGAAGAACGAAAAGTGAAAAGTGAAAAGTGAAAGATCCAAATGTCAAGTAAGTAGATAATACCCACAAGACATTTGACTTTAACGCCGTTTTGAGTGAAAGCGAATACGAGCTGTGCCTATTGGTCAAGCTGGGCTTCGCACCTTCGCAGATAAGTCTGCTCACCGGCCGCAGTCTTCAGGACATTGCAAACATACGAAAACGGATGTATAACAGAATAACCGGCAAAAACGGCTCGTCGAGAGACTTTGATAAATTCATAAAATCCTTATAAACAGCTATTTACGCCACAGCAAGAATATATCTGTGAAGTCTTTGTGAAAAGATTTCACAGCACAAAATTTAATAGAACACATAGAAGAGAAGCATTGTAAAGATGCTGAAATTGATGAAAAGCACGTTTGTGAAGTTTCGTGAAGTTTGCAGCCTTCCGAAAATACTCTTGTGAAGTTTTTGTGAACTTTTTAAGTTGAATAAATTTGCCTTTATCATAAAATATCGGTTATTTTGCGAAAGCTACGATATAAGACGGACCGGCAATTTTGCAAGTTTGCTATGAAAAACGTTATTGCTGATGTCACAAAATGTAATGCGTATCCGTCTAATAGATAAAAGATGCAAAGATAATTAACCATATCCTTTCTGACTAAAAAGGGCATGGACTATGTAAAACAAAAAATATATATAATATGAGACTTTTACTTTTTATAATCACCATGCTTATGCCTTTAATGGCCGGAGCTCAAGAAAACACATATAGCATGACAGGCCATGTTACAGACAAAGACGGCATATCCGTAATGCGCGCAAGCATAATCCTCAGCATGAAAAGCGACAGCACGTTCAAGAAGATGACTGTGTCTGACGACAACGGAGTGTTCACGTTCAGTGGCCTTGACAACGGCAATTACGAGCTGAAGATAACATATATCGGGCTTGCCGACTACATAAGCGACATAACCGTGAAAGGCAATACAGACTTGGGGAATATACGCATGGACGACTCGGCTGAGATGCTTGAAGGAATAACCGTAATGGCCAACTACACCAGGCTGAAACGGACGGGCGAAACCATTGTGAAAGTGAAAGGAAACCCGCTGACAAAGGGAAAGAGCACACAAGACTTTCTTAAATATGTGCGCGGCATAGATGTTACGGAAAGCAGTCTGAGCCTGAACGGAAAGCAGAACACCCTTATTTATCTGGAAGACAGAAAGATAAGTTTCGAACAGCTCAAGTCGATACCGCCTTCAATGATTGAAGACATTGAGATAATTCCGTTCGCCGACGGATCGTATGGCGAGAAAGCTACGGGCGGAGTGGTGAAAATACATCTTAGACAAGAAGGAGGCCTAATAGGCTCGGCAACCGTATACGGAGGTATGAACACCGAGGATCTGTACGGCGAATCGCCGAGGCTGAACCTGCTTTACACCAAGGGAAAATTTACGCTTAACAACTATCTGACGGCCTTTGAATGTGGAAAATATCCTGACATCCTCACAAAGGAATATAACAGCAGTGACGACTCTTACACATATAAGCACAACATAACCAGATACAGGACTTTAGGCGACAACCTGTCGCTGAGATACGCCTTCAACAAGACAGACAGGATAGACCTGTACGGCGGAGTGTCGGCAAGCTGGAACAGAACGTCAAAGAACAGCATTAGCGGAAACGACACTCTCAATATAGAGACTAAGCCCATCAGCCATGCATACAGCATAGGCACACAATACCGTAAGGGACTGGGCAACGGAGGTGAAAACTTCTTGAACATGCGTATAGACTATTCAAAAAGCAAATATGACAACGGTCAGGAATACAACAAAAACGGAATGCTTGACAATGCCAGGCAGGATTATGACTTTGACGTAGTGTCTGTATCGCCATACACCTATTTCAAGTTAAATGATAAAATGAACCTGACAGCCGGTCTTGAGTATTACTATATGTCCAACACGAACAACAACCGAGGCACAAAGACGATGTCATATATAGACGACGCCAAGTATCGCCTGAATCAGGATTACTATTCTGCATGGGCTGAATACAGCCTGATACCGAGCAAGTCGCTGTTCTTGAAGTTCGGGATGAGATACAGCGGAACGAACGAGAAATACAAGGATTATCTGGACAGCTCAAACAACTTTGAGAGATGGCAGGACGGAATATGCCCCTCGCTGTCAGGACAGTGGACCATCGACGAAAACAAGATGAGATATTTGAGCATCAGCTACCGCCGCATGTTCTATCTGCCCAACTACGGCTACCGTATTCCTAACGTGACATGGCAGGGAGACGACCTCTACAGCATAGGCAACACGGATCTTAAAAAGGAGGTGTATGACGATGTAGAACTGTATTTCTCTTTAAACAGACGTTTATCTTTCTCATATAGCATGAGCTACGGAAGCGACATTGTGAGCGTAATAATGCATAAGGACGAAAACCGCCCGGGCGTATATTACACCAGGCCTGAAAACTCTGCCTACTGCATGCAGCAGTCGCTCACGATGAACTATACCGGGCGTATATTCAGCTTCTGGCACACAAATACAAGCGTTGCATATCTATACAGACATTCACGCAGTGGCGAGAACAAGATTAATCACGGAACTTTTACGTTCAGAAGCAACAACGACTTCAAGATAAACAAGTATTTAGGACTTACGCTCAACATGACAGCATCGAGCAAAAGCAGGACTGAAAGCTACGAGAATAATGCGAGATTCAAAATGGACGTCAGCGGATATGTGTCGCTGATGAAAGGAAAGATGAACGTGAGCCTTCTGTACGAAAACATACTCTACAACACAAAGAAACTTACTATGTTCGGTGAAGGCTGGGAGAAGAGACGCACTTTGCTTACACCGGATTCGCACGTAGTGCTGTTTGTTACATGGAACTTCACGGCAGGAAAGAAGATAAAGAATCAGAAGCTGCCTACAATCAGCAATACGCAGATGGAAACTCCTACGTTCTAAAACGTGTATGACTTTTAAATGATTAAATAATCAGCTATCAGCTGTGCTGACAATTAACATATTATTTTCCGGCAGAAAAGTATCGTTTGTTATACTATTCTGCCGGAAATTTATTTTGTAATCTTGGCTAACGGCATACATATTTTAGGGAACAGAAGTCAGAAAAGGAAACAGAGCCAACAGATAATAGTTTGTTGGTTTAACCAAAACAGCTTTAATCAGAAAAGGGCTGTTTGAAGTCAACCAATTTCAGAAAAGGGCAAATAAGCGAAAAGGAATAAAAAGCGTGATGAGTTGTAAATTAAACTCATCACGCCATAACACACAAATAATCAGAATATTATATAATAATGTGACGAGTGACGACTTAATAAGAAAAATATTTTTAGCTATGATTTAAATCCTTGGCATGACAAAACAGGCAAACGGATGCCAAAGGCACTAAATGTACAAAAGACTTTCTCTCTGGCCTGATGTTAAACACAGCCATATATATAAATATGTATAGAAGGCGTAACACATAAAAACAAAAAAGCGTGAACATTTTTCTGTTCACGCTTAATATATTGATGTATATACTTTCAAAATTTATTTAGCGTATGCAACGCTTCTTGTCTCACGGATAACAGTGATCTTAACCTGTCCGGGATAAGTCATCTCATTCTGAATCTTAGTTGCAATCTCGCCAGACAGATTTTCTGTTTCCTTGTCGTCCATCTTGTCGGCGCCAACTATCACGCGCAACTCACGTCCTGCCTGAATTGCGTATGTCTTTGTAACACCGGGATAACTCATTGCAATAGCCTCAAGATCGTTAAGACGCTTGATGTAAGCCTCAACAATTTCACGGCGTGCACCCGGACGGGCTCCACTGATAGCATCGCAGACCTGAACGATAGGAGCAAGCAATGTGTTCATCTCTATCTCGTCGTGGTGAGCGCCAATGGCATTAACAATGTCCGGTTTCTCCTTATACTTTTCAGCAATCTTAGCACCATAAAGAGCGTGCGGCAGTTCGCTCTCCTCATCAGGCACCTTACCAATATCGTGCAACAATCCGGCACGTTTAGCCTTCTTAGGATTAAGACCAAGTTCTGAAGCCATCACAGCACAGAGGTTTGCAGTCTCACGTGCATGCTGCAAAAGGTTCTGACCATAACTTGAACGATACTTCATCTTACCGATGATACGGATAAGCTCAGGATGCAAGCCATGAATACCGAGGTCGATGGCTGTACGTTTACCTGTCTCGATAATCTCGTTGTCAAGCTGCTTCTTTACCTTAGCAACAACCTCCTCGATACGTGCCGGGTGGATACGTCCGTCAGTAACAAGCTGATGTAGAGCCAAACGGCAAACCTCACGGCGAACAGGATCGAAAGCAGAAATAACGATTGCCTCAGGAGTGTCGTCGACAACTATCTCAACTCCGGTTGCAGCTTCAAGGGCTCTGATGTTACGTCCTTCACGGCCGATGATGCGTCCCTTAACCTCATCGTTGTCGATATGGAACACGCTGACAGAATTTTCTATCGCTGTTTCAGTGGCAACGCGCTGTATTGTCTGTATTACTATCTTCTTGGCCTGAGCATTGGCGTTAAGCTTAGCCTCGTCCATTATCTCGTTGATATAGCTTGCGGCGTCAGTACGGGCCTCGTCTTTAAGGCTCTCAACAAGGCGGTTCTTTGCCTCCTCTGCGCTGAGTCCTGAAAGTTCCTCAAGCTTGGCACGCTCCTGAAGCTGCATTTTGTCGAGTTCCTCCTGCTTGATCTGCAAAAGTTTCTTCTCGTTGTCAACACGCTGCTGCTGCTGGTCAACGTCCTGCTTTCTACGTCCAAGCTCTTCCTGACGCTGATTCAAAGAGAGTTCTCTCTGCTTCAGGCGGTTCTCGCTCTGCTGTATTTTTTGGTTACGGCTCTGCCCCTCTTTTTCGAGTTCAGCCTTTTTATTAAGAAAAATCTCCTTAACCTCAAGTTTTTTCTTTTCCTTCAACACTTCAGCTTCTTTCTGAGCTGCCGAAATCATCTCATTATATTTCCCGGTAAGAACATACCTGAATATAAAATATCCGCCCAAGCCACCGATAACGAGGCCTACAACGGCAAGAATAATATTTAATATCATTTGTTTATTTTTATAATGTTAATATTCTCACTTGTTATTTTTTGTCGGTTGCGTCACGTCTGTTGGTATCAGACACTCCAAGAGCATCTTCAATCTCGTTGGTTATCTTTGTGAGAATATCGTCATAGGGTGCTGTGTCGTTGTTAGTCTTTTCAAACTCCAGATTCAGCGCAATGCTTATCATTGCCATATACAAAATATCCTTCTCGCTTTTGGTGTTTCTAAAGCGCTCTGAATATGTATTAACCGTTTCTGTAATAAGCTTAGCCGCCTTACGATAAAAAGGTTCTTCTTCCGGTATGATGTTATACACCGGTATCTCCGTATCATAAACGTGCAGTCTTATATTTAATTTATCCTTTCCTTCAGCCATCGCTACGTTATTATTCCTCACTTAGCAGCGTGATACATTTGTTAACCTCTCTGATTAAGGCCGCCAGCCTGCGCTTTGCAGACTCGATGTCTCCGTCTGAGATTTCCATCATCTTGGCCATCTTGAGGCTTTCCTGATCTTTCTGTGCCTGTTCCAGATTAGATTTAAGACGCTTAAGTTCCTTGTCCTGTGAATCCAACATCGCGTAAAGTTCCTCGTTTTCTTTCTTCAATTGGTTATACTGAAGAATCATCTGCCTCACACGTGTTGTAAACAGCGTCATTATTTTATCATTGTCAGCCATCACAAAAAGTTTTGCCTACAAATTTAGCACAAATTTATCAACTTGCAAAATTTATTCAGCCGATTTTACATAAATCAACAATTAATGCCATAATGAGACACTATGCGGCAATCTCATCACGGCATATTGTAATCGCGTTATTTTGAAGCCTGCTTTGCGTTATCGTCGTCAGAAGGACGCGGTTCTTTCTTAGCAAGCATCACAACCTGGAACACAAAATCAGTGATCCATTTTTCGCTGAAGCCCAGACGTTTGTCATAATTACGGATAGCGACAACAGTCTTCATAACGCTCATATCCTTAAAATCATTTTTATTGAATATATCTGAAACGGTCTTTTGCGTCATGCTGTATATGGCTTTCTTCATAAACGACGGCATACGGAGCTTAAACTTCATCAGGTTACCCATCAGCATCATTATATCCTGTGTAAAGTTTTGGAACTGAATAAGATAGGTCTGAACGTCCTGTATCTTGCGGCAATTCTTACGAATACTCTGATCTACTTCCTTAAAGAAGTCGTCCTCTGTTCCATACAAGTCCTTAAGCATTTTCTTGCAGTGCTTTTTCTCCCCTACACCAAGCTTGTTGTTCACAGTAGGCACATGCAGAGTGGTTTTGAACATTCTCAAATCAGGAAGCATCGCAAGATTAGTGATTCCTGCATTCTCTGCTATTGCAGCCTGAAGATATACACGCACAAGCGTCATATAGTCTTCCATACCTCCTGTTTTATGTTCCTCTTTATTGCTTTTTCCAAATAATTTACCAAAAAATCCCATATCTTCAATTTGAATAATTTAAACCAACTTGCCACGGACCTTGCCACGGCAAAACAAATATAAATGCAAAATTACATCAAATACATCAAAAATCAAAATAAAATTTGATTATTATCAACTTTTATTATACCTTTGCAAAACATATTCGATCAGGCTATTAGATGTATAAATTTCTGATAAACATCACAAAGACCTGACAAAACAAGCGCTCGACAAGTTAAGTATTATCAAAATTAACAGAATAAGATGAAAGGTATCGTATTGGCCGGTGGCTCAGGCACCCGTCTATATCCAATTACAAAAGGTATCAGCAAGCAATTGATACCTATTTTTGACAAACCGATGATATATTATCCGATATCAGTCCTTATGCTTTCAGGCATAAAAGACATTCTTATAATATCGACACCTTACGATCTCCCCGGATTCAAGAGGCTTCTTGGTGACGGTTCTGATTACGGCGTTCACTTTGAATATGCCGAACAGCCTTCGCCAGACGGACTTGCCCAAGCTTTTATAATAGGAGAGAAATTCATCGGCAACGACAGCGTATGCCTTGTTCTCGGTGACAACATCTTCCACGGGGCCGGTTTCTCCGCATTATTGCACGACAGTGTCAAAGAAGCTGAGATTAACGGCAACGCAACTGTTTTCGGCTATTATGTAAATGACCCCGAACGCTATGGAGTGGCAGAATTTGACAAAGACGGAAATTGTTTAAGCATAGAAGAAAAGCCAGAGAACCCAAAGAGCAACTATGCAGTAGTAGGTCTTTACTTCTATCCCAACAGCGTTGTTGAAATAGCAAAGAACATTAAACCAAGTAAACGAGGTGAACTTGAGATAACATCCGTAAATCAAGAATATCTAAAGCGCAAAACTTTAAAAGTGCAAACTCTGCAACGGGGTTTTGCATGGCTCGACACGGGTACACACGACAGTCTGAGCGAAGCCTCGACTTTCATCGAAGTCATAGAGAAACGTCAGGGACTAAAAATTGCCTGTCTGGAAGAAATTGCATTTAATCAAGGATGGATAAATGCTGAAAAACTGAAGGAAGTGGCACAGCCAATGCTTAAAAATGATTACGGAAAATATTTGATGAGTTTAATAGACTAACAATAAATAAACTAGGATAATAGATAGATGAACGATTTTAGAAACACCCAAGAAGTTCAGGACGTTGCTGAAGAGCAGTCGTCCTTTAACTTTCAGACCATTTACAAGGCATTCATCCTTAATTGGAAGTGGTTTATTTTATCAATTCTGATATGCGTAGGCATAGGTTTCCTTTACCTGCGTTATACCACACCTGTTTACAACACTATTGCGAAATTGCTTATCAAAGACGACGACAACAGCCGCCGCACAGGCCGTGGTGGCCTTCAGGCTCTTGAAAGCATGTCAAATCTTGGAATTATAAGCAATAACTACGGTATTGAGAACGAGCAGGAAATAATAACATCTACAACAGTTGCTGAACAGACTGTACGCGACCTGAAACTTTATGTGAACTATTATTTAAAAGGTCACGTAAAAAATAAGCTTGTCTACAAGGAGCAGCCTGTAAGCGTAGACATGGACTTTGCACACCTCGAAAAGCTTAATGCACCTGTAAAGCTGAAAATAACACGAGATGCCGACAACTATGTCATTAAAGGCACATACTACGTTCCTGAAAACGAAGTGGCATTTGACGGTCCGTATGAAATAGAGAAAACAGCAAACAGACTCCCAATTATAATTCACACTAAAGCCGGAATATTAACATTAACGGCAAACGGGAACTATAAACTTGAAGACGGAGAGTCTCTGATAGCAATACTTACTTCGCCCCGCATGGCCGCAAGTAAATATGTCAGCAGTTTATCTGTAGAACAGACATCAAAAACTTCATCAGTCTTAAACCTTCAGCTCAAGGATCAAGACATCAGTCGCAGTATGGACTATCTGCGCCAGCTGGTTGTATGCTATAACAGACAAGCCAACGAGGATAAAAACGAAATTGCTGTACGCACTGAAGAATTCATCAACGAGCGTCTGGCAAAAATTAATGCAGAACTCAGTTCTACCGACGGTGCATTAGAAAACTATAAGAAACGCAACAGACTGATGGAACTCAAACTCGATGCTACAACAACATCGACCAATACATCTGTATATGAACAGAAACTCAACGAGGCAAACACTCAGATATCGCTCATAAGCAGCCTTATTAATTTTGCCAATCGTCCAGGCAATAAGCATCAGGTTCTTCCGTCAAATGTGGGACTGCAGGATGAAGCTTCAACATCACTTATAAACGAATATAACAAAATAGCATTGGAGCGCAACAGACTTCTCCGTACTGCTTCAGAAAACAGCCCAGTCGTAGTAGAGCTTACATCACAACTTGACGACATGCAGACAAGCATCCATCAGGCACTGCTACAGGCAAAGAAAAGCATAACAATACAACGTGATGCAATAAAAATGCAATTGGGACAATACAGCGGTGAAGTTACAAAAGCACCTGAACAGGAAAGAATCCTGACACAGATAGGAAGACAACAGGAAGTAAAATCAGGACTGTATCTTATGCTTCTGCAAAAACGTGAGGAAAACTCTATTTCGCTTGCAGCAACAGCAGACAAGGGCAAACTAATTGAAATGCCGCAATATGCAGGCAAAGTAAGCCCTAAAGGAAGCATAATATTGCTAATTGCCTTTGTATTGGGCATAGCCATTCCTTCATTGGTTCTATATATTATCAACTTCTTCAGATACAGAATTGAAGGACATGACGACGTTGCAAGTCTCACAAAACTGCCTATCATTGCAGACATCGTCGTTGCAAGTGAGGCAGCAAAGACAAGAGCCGATATCGTTGTGCATGAGAACGAGAACAATCAGATGGAAGAAATATTCCGTTCTATGCGTACCAACATTCAGTTTATGCTGAAAGAAGGACAGAAGGTTATTATGTTTACCTCTTCAACTTCAGGTGAAGGTAAGACGTTTACAGCAGCAAACCTTGCAGTAAGTTTTGCATTACTTGGCAAGAAAGTCATTCTTATCGGTCTCGACATACGTAAGCCAAGACTGGCTGAACTGTTTAAGATAAACAACCGTACTAATGGTATTACGCCATTGCTTACGATGTCACATCCAAGTTGGGATGATGTGAAGGGTCAAATATTGTCTTCTGAGATTAACGGCAATCTGGACTTGCTACCAGCCGGACCAATTCCGCCTAACCCTACAGAACTTGTGTCAAGACCTGCACTTGGAGAAATTCTGTCTCTGTTAAAGCAGAACTATGACTACGTATTAATAGACACAGCACCTGTAGGCTTGGTAACAGATACCCTTCAGATAGGTAAACACGCAGACATCTGTATTTATATGTGCCGTGCAGACTATACTCCAAAAGCAAACTTCGGCATGATCAATGAGCTGGCTGCAGAAAACAAATTGCCTAACCTGTGCATAGCAATCAATGGTATTGATTTGTCTGACAAGAAATACGGATATTATTATGGCTATGGTAAATATGGCAAGTATGGTAAATATGGCCATTACGGCAAAGGCAGATCATACGGATCATATGGTAATTACGGGGATTATTCTAAGAGCCATTACGGCAACAAGAACGATAATTCTGTAAAACGATAATTAAACTATAAAAAGTATACGGCATCTTTTTATTTAAAAGAGCCGTATACTTTTTAATTTTACATCACCTATAATTTTTACTTTAAATAAATTAATAATATTAACAACAATAAAGAATTATGACTATTGCAGTAGACTTCGACGGCACAATTGTTGAACACAGATATCCTGAAATAGGACGTGAAATACCTTTTGCCACAGAAACTCTGAAAATGTTGATAGCAGACCATCATAAACTGATATTATGGTCTGTACGTGAAGGCGAACTGCTTGATGAAGCTGTAAGATGGTGCAAGGACCGCGGTGTTGAGTTTTATGCTGTAAATAAAGACTATCCAGAAGAACAAGGTACAATCAACAACAATCATTTTTCACGCAAGCTGAAAGTTGACATGTTTATAGACGACAGAAACATCGGCGGACTTCCAGACTGGGGCACAATATATAGAATGATTAAAGAGCACAAAACATACAATGATATAATCATGGAACGCCAAGGGCATGTGGCATACGATGAAAGGCCAAAGAAAAAGCATTGGTGGCAGTTCTGACCAATAATTGAAAAAGCAAAAAAAGCGGCATTATGTATGATTGCATAATGCCGTTTTTTTTACATTAAACATGATTATTTCTGAAATTGAGATGAAGTCACATTATACAATGAATACCAATTCACCTTAACATACCATTCATCCAATCTTTCTGAACACAAAACGTACAATAAGGAAGTTTGTCGGTATGGCAATGCAATAAACAGGTATCGGCGCAAGCGTCTTTTCAACACCCAGCCAAATGAAAAGATTGAGTAAACCTATCTGCAGAAAATAGTTGAACAGATGCGCACCTCCAAAACCGAAACCGTTTTTTACAGACTTCTTCTTTCGGAAAGTAAATTTAGCCGACAATAGATAATTAACCACGAAACTCAAAAAATATCCTATTGTGTAAGCAACATTGACATTAATAACATGCTGCAAAAGCCAATATATACCATAATGCAATGCAGTAGCAATAACACCAACAATGCCAAAACGTATTATCTCGAAAAAAGTTTCACGACTAAACAACATAACCTATAATATTATATTTCTGCAAAGGTAATGCAAAGCATATACAAAACCAAATATTTGAAAACGATTAACAGCCTGCATTACATACGGCGCAATATGCGCGGAAACTGATATGCAAAAATCAGCGTACAAAGTATGGCGGCTGTAGCATCTGATATTCCTTCAGCAGCATAAACGCCCATGACACCCATTAATTTTGGCAGCAACAATGCCAAAGGTATAAGCAAGATGACCTTACGGAGCAAGGCAATGAACACAGAAACCTTTGCCTGACCTAAGGCGACAAACATATTCTGACAAGTGCGCTGCAATCCGAATATAGTCATACCGCACAAAAATACCGGCATTGCTCTACGCACAGCACTTATGAGAACATCATCGTTTGTGAACGCCGCAGCAACTACTGACGGGAACAGCACCATAAACAGCACCATGACAAAATTGAATGTGAACATTATAGCCAACACAATCTTAAAGCACGCCTTCACGCGCTCCTTGTTGCCGTGACCGTAATTATAGCTTACTATAGGAACAAATCCCTGCGCAAAGCCTGCAAGAGGAACGCTGACAACGAGCATTGCGCTCTGCATGATAGCCAAAGCACTTACGTTAATATCGCCAAACTTCTGAAGACTGCTGTTAAGAACAAAACCTACAAGGCTCTCTGTACTAGACATGATAAACGGAGACACACCAAGGGCAAGAATATGTGAAAGAACATTCTTGTCGAGACGCATATATCTGCACTCCAGTCGCAGCGAAGCTCTGCCTGAAGTAAGGAATCCAAGAATCCAAAACGCACTGCAAGCCTGAGAAATGACAGTGGCCAAGGCTGCTCCCTTAACTCCCATTCCAAGAACAAAGATAAATATAGGATCAAGAATTATATTGAGCACAGCCCCAATCAGCACCGAATACATGGCAATGGCCGGACGTCCCTGAGTGTTGATAAATGTATTAAGTCCGATAGACATTTCAACAAAGATCGTGCCTATAAGATAAACCGAAAGATAATCCTTTGCATAACCCACCGTATTAACCGATGCACCTGTGAACATCAGCAACGGCTCCATGAATATATATGTAAGCGAGGTTGTAAGAATTGTGAAAATAAGCAACAACACAAAGCCGTTGCCCAAGGTCTTCCCTGCCCTCTGCCTGTCGCCCTGTCCAAGAGCAATGGCAGCAAGAGGAGCACCACCGCCACTTACAACAGCCGAAAATGCCGAAATAAGAATAATGATTGCACCCGTAACTCCTATACCAGCCAACGCATCCGTACCAATGCCCGGAATATGGCCTATATATATTCTATCGACCAAATTATATAACAAGTTCACAATCTGCGCCGCTACAGACGGCAGTGCCATTCTGAGCACAAGCGGCAACATACGGTCTGTGCCAAGACGTTCTTCGTATGCAGTGTTACGCATCTTTTTATTATCCATAAATCACCTAAAAAAATTCTACCCAATCAGCAGAACTTAATAATGAAACATTAGAATTACCGGCATGAGAAACGGCATAAATGCTGATTTCAAGGCGCAAAATTACACAATATTCAGCAAACAGAAAATCAAAAGGTCATATTATTTTATGACATGAAATTAAAGAAGGACTTTTATAATAAATGTTAATTGCAGTTTATAATATCCACACCTGTACGTTATAACAGTAAACAAAGCAAAATATGGAGCAGACAGAGTTCGAACAAATAGCAAAATCAACAAGAGCAAAAGCCGTGGCAACAGCCCGTGCTCTCTCCATGAGCATGGACGAAGCTGAAGACATTGCTCAGGATGTTATGCTAAAGCTTTGGACTCTGCACGAAGATATTTGCAGTAAGGCAGATGCTGAAAAGCTGGCTGTACGCATTGCCCACAACAAGGCTATAGACATACACCGTCGCCACCCTGCACAGTCTATTGACGGACACAACAATATCATCGACAACAAAGTTCCAACTCCTGATATCTTTGTTGAAACAGAAGAGAACCGCAAATGGCTTCTCGACCGTATAGCCGGGCTGCCTTCAAAAGAATACCAGATATTAAAACTGAGACAGGTTGAGCAAAAGACTAACGAAGAAATAGCCAAACTGCTCGGCATTGAAAAGACATCAGTGGCAACACTACTCTCAAGAGCAAGAATTAAAATACTGAAAGAATTTCAAAAAAGAAAATGACATAACACAATGGACAAAAATATAGAACAACTCATAAAGCGTTTCATGGACGGCCAGACTACGGTTGAAGAAGAAAGCCGCATTGCCGAATATTTCCGCACGCATGACGTAGAAGACGAATGGAAAGCATACAAGGATATGTTTGCCTGGTTTGATGACGGAATGCCGATACAACAGGAAACCGGGAAACATAAAACAAGGAATAGCCAGAAGGCAAAGATTATTGCCTTTGCAATGGCTGCCGCAGCCGCCATTGCAGCACTCATAATAATTGCCACACCAGGCAACAACGACATTATGCCCGTGCAAAAGACAGCCAATGTTATTAAGCCCTCAACAGCAGACGCCATAGAGACCGCGCAAAAAAATACACTGGCCATCGACTCTGTAAACAAAGAAACAAGCAGACCTGCACGCAATAAGGCTAAAATAATAAGAAGAAGAGTATACAACGTAATGCCGCCGAAGATATATCTGGCAGATGCGAAACAAGACTCTATCGATGAAATAGCCAACCAGATGGCTGAAGAAAAGCTGCAACAGATATACAACGAACAAAACAGCAAACTTCAAGAGATTTACGAACAATGCAACAAACAGGATCTGAATATAGACCTGATAATGGCAACCCTTGAAGAAGGTATTGACTACGAGATTGAAGAAGAAAACGAATATTATTAAAAAACATAACATTATGAAAACATTTAAATATCTTGCCACAACAGCAACATGCATATTAATGTCGCTTGGCATACATGCACAAAAGAACATAAACAATGCCATTGATGACTTTGTAAACAATAAGAATTATGAAGAATACATAAAGAAAGAAGTTACAATGGAACAGAACAGCCCAACAGACAAATCTTTCTGTTATACATATACCTTTGAGCTTCCGGCAAACAAATCAAAAGCCTTAAACAGAATATACGAAGCATTCGACAAAGATGCGTCAAATGCTTATAATTTGGCAAAAAGATCAAGCGGAATAAGCAATGAAGAACTATTAAGAATAGGCTATGGCCGAGATCTTGACAAGACCATTGCGTTAGGAACACACATTGACCGTAACTATGAGATTATGTTGTTTCGTGACAGCAATGACAGTCTTTACAGATATGTCTATGCCATAGTATGGAAAGAAAAAGTTAAAGAAGACAAAGTATGGGGAATAATATATAAAGTATACGGAAAAGACCCAAAGAAAGTGAATTCGACCTTCACGAGAACAATTATGAAAAGCAACGGCGAAATAATCACCATTAATAATAAAAACGGACAGATTATAACACATCAAATAGAACCATTGTCATCAGACAACAATGTATATACAAATAATCAAGATGTAATAATCCGCACAGGCGATAGCCCAATAAAAACAAACATGGACTTTCTGAGAAGATTCGGAAATCTAAGGGTTGCATATTATGCCATTCAGGATGAAGGCGGGGCAAACAAGCTCACCATCTGCACGGGCATTGTAAACAAGATATTGGAGCTTTGCAAGTCGTCGGGCAATCTGCTTTCCGAAAGTGAAAAGACGGTATGCATAGACAGCATGAAGGAAATACAGAAGCACTGCAAAGACAATTATCTCAAAGCCCTGCTGAATGAAGCCATCAATGAACTGAAATAGACATTAACACTCTCTCTAAAATATAAATATCAAAGTTAAAACAAGTCTGTTAAAATTATTCCGCCATTGTCTTAAACCAAGCGGCAAGACAATGGCGGAATTTTTTGTAAATGCCAACCATCGCTCCTTAATCAAGACATAAAATAATGTATACAGCACTGAAAAATTAATGCATAAACGCCTGGACTAAGCATATTTCAAAACCTTATCCTTATATACGGCCAATAGTAACAGACAACGCAAACTATCAGTTGAAGAACTGTAACAATCAACCCACAAAACACAAAAATAAATTATAAAATGGCATGGCAAAATATTGATTATTGACTAAAATTATTATCTTTGCAAATATATAACAGCCACATATCAACCAAAACGGTTAAGATGCGGTGAGTTTTTTATAAGAAACAAACAAGAAATACAATGTGTGGAATAGTTGGATATATCGGTTTCAGGGACGCATATCCCGTTCTTATTCAAGGACTTAAAAGGCTTGAATATCGCGGATACGACTCTGCCGGAGTTGCGCTCATCAACGATGAAGGCGCGATGAACGTTTATAAGGAAAAAGGCAAAGTGAGCAACCTTGAAGCCATAGCCTCGCAAAGAGACACTACCGGAAAAATAGGCATAGCACACACAAGATGGGCCACTCATGGTGAACCTTCTGCCGTAAATGCACACCCACACGTGTCGCAAAGCGGTCGCCTTGCACTTGTACACAACGGAATTATTGAAAATTACAGCAGTCTGAAAGCACTGCTTGCAAAAGAAGGATATACATTCAAAAGCTCAACAGACACAGAAGTGCTTGTGCAGCTCATTGAATATATGCAAAAGAAATACGACAAAAGCCTGGAGAATGCCACGATTATGGCTCTGCGCATGGTTGTCGGAGCTTATGCCATAGCCGTTATAGACAAAGACCATCCCGACAAGATTGTCGTAGCACGAAAGAGCAGTCCGCTCGTAATAGGCATCGGAGCCGACCATAAAGAGTTCTTTATAGCATCAGATGCCCTGCCTATAGTTCAATACACCAAGCAGATGGTCTATCTTAACGACAACGAGGTGGCACTGCTTAAGATTGGAAAGAAAATAGAAATCAACAACCTTAATTATGAAGATATCACTCCTGAAGTAAAGGAAGTGAACATCAGTCTTGAGTCGCTCGAGAAAGGGGGCTTTGAGCATTTCATGCTGAAAGAGATTTATGACCAGCCAAGATGCATTGCCGACTGCATGAGGGGCCGCCTGCTGCTCAACGAGAAAAGAATAGTACTCAGCACGATGAACCTTCACCGTGAGCGGCTTTTAAAGGCTCAGCGGTTTATCATTGTGGCATGCGGAACATCATGGCATGCCGGACTGATAGGCAAACAGCTCATAGAACAGTGGGCCAACGTGCCTGTGGAGGTTGAATATGCATCTGAATTCCGCTACCGCAACCCAGTAATACTGCCCGACGACGTGGTTATAGCCATATCTCAAAGTGGCGAAACAGCCGACACACTTGCAGCCTTTCAGCTTGCCAAAGAGAACAATGCCATGTGTTTCGGCATTGTCAACGTGGTAGGCTCAAGCATAGCCCGCGCATCAGACACAGGCATATACATACACGTAGGCCCCGAGATTGGCGTGGCATCAACAAAGGCTTTCACCGGTCAGGTAACAGTTCTTACACTCTTTGCCCTGGCTCTCGGTCACGAACGCGGCACAATATCTCAGGAAGAGTATGAAAAAACGATAGAAGAACTCGGCAACATTCCTGAAAAGATAAAGAGCGTACTGGCTAAAAATGACGAGATAAAAGACATTGCACGCTCGCTGACTTATGCCGAAAACGCATTGTATATGGGCCGCGGATTCAATTATCCCGTAGCTCTCGAAGGTGCCTTGAAATTAAAAGAGATAAGCTACATACACGCCGAAGGCTATCCCGCAGCCGAGATGAAGCACGGACCGATAGCACTTATCGACGAGAATATGCCGGTGCTGTTTGTAGCAACCCACCATCAGCTGTATAAGAAGATTATAAGCAACATAGAAGAAGTGAAGGCAAGAAACGGCCGCATACTCGCAGTAGTAACCGAAGGCGATGAAGCCGTGAAGAAGATAGCCGAGGCCACCATTGAGGTTCCGCCCACGCTGGCTCCGCTCGCACCGCTGCTATCTGTAATTCCGCTGCAGCTCATAGCATATCACGTAGCTGTAGAAAAAGGTCTTAATGTTGACCAGCCTAGAAATCTTGCAAAGTCAGTCACTGTAGAATAGCGCACATACTGCCATGTTTGCCTGAAATAAAAAGACATAACATGGCAGTATGTAAAAGAATATAACACGACATCAATAAAAGAAATAGATAAAATTTTAATTATTAATCAGCAACAAATTAGGTATAATAAGGTAAAAAAGATGGAAAAGAAAGATTTAAGGATAATATTTATGGGAACGCCGGAGTTTGCTGTTGAAACACTTCGCGCCCTTGTTGAAGGCGGCTACAACGTAGTGGCCGTAGTAACACAGCCTGACAAACCTGTGGGAAGACACCAGGACACGCTACAGGCACCGGCCGTTAAGCAGTACGCTCTGTCGAAAGGACTGCCGGTTCTGCAGCCAGAAAAGATGAAAGACCCGCAATTTGTAGAGGAACTGAAGCAATACAATGCTGACCTGCAAGTGGTAGTGGCATTCCGCATGCTGCCCGAAATTGTATGGAGCATGCCTAAATATGGAACCTTTAACGTTCATGCCGCTCTCCTGCCCCAGTATCGCGGGGCTGCGCCAATAAACTGGGCAGTCATCAACGGCGAGAAACAGACCGGCGTAACAACATTCTTCCTCGATCACGACATAGACACCGGCAGAATAATAATGCAGGAGCCTTTTGAAATTAAAGACGGCTACAACGTTGAGGATGTCTACAACGGACTGATGCATCTCGGTGCCGGCATAGCAATAAAGACCATTGACAAAATTATTGAAGGCAATGGTCATGTTGACTCCATGCCACAGGATGAACTGATCAAGGCTGGAGACGAAATGCACAACGCGCCAAAGATATTCAAGGAGACATGCGTTATAGACTGGAACCAGACTGCCAACAGAATCTATGACTTTATAAGAGGACTTGCGCCTTATCCCGGAGCATGGACAAACATGATTGATCCAAACGGAAAAAGCACCGTACTGAAAGTATTCAAGTCAACTAAGACAATGATTTCGTGCAACGGCAAAGAAGCAGGAACCATCATGATTTACAGTGGAAAACTGCTTATTGCTACAAGTAACGCATGGCTACAGCTCGACGAGATACAGCTCAGCGGAAAGAAACGCATGGACGCCAAGACTTTCCTTAACGGATTCAGAAACATTGAAAGCTACAAATTGGGATAAAGCAGCTGTGCTTAAATCATAACAATAAGAAAACAGGTGGAAATCCCTATGGAGCCATACACCTGCAAGAACGGCATAAGAATAAAGTTTTATTTAAAGAAACATGCTTGATATGCCGCAATCACGTTTAACATCTTGAACGTAAAGAGTCAATAACGTGATATTTTTCCAAACACTAAAATGTCATGCAAATGAACAACAATGCATTTGCGTGACATTTTGTTTTTGTTATGGCATCATGTTTTCTGCCGTCTGCCGCCAACAGACAAAACATTTATCCAAACCACCATAACATTACATCACCACAGCATCTGCGATTATGCAAAAACAATTCAACGTTTTATTCAAAATAATCCTATGACTTATCCATAAAAACTCAGCCACTTTTGCATAAAAAGTGGCCGAGTTACGATGCGTAACTCGGCCACTAACAGTTTAAAAATAATACATAAACATTTCGTTAACAAATACCGTTTAGCAAGAATATAAATTTACAATATAAAACAATAAGGCCTGAAAATGTTTCAATTTTCAGACTCATTCAGAACCAACGCCTCAAATGTTGTCGGTCTTCATCATTTTTTTCTTTATAAACTTGCTCTCGTCAGTTGCTATAAGTATCCTCTTTTTCTCCCTTCGCGAAAGGCCCTTAGTGTCAAGATTGTATGGCTTGTTCCTCTCGATATATTCTTTTACGGTACATATAACATGTGCCGGATTTCCTCCAACTACGACACCAGAAGGAACTGACTGGCAGACAACACTTCCAGCAGCAACAAGAACATCGTTGCCAATCGTAACGCCGGGCATAATCAAAGAATTGTTGCCGATATACACGTTATTGCCTATCTCAACTTTTCCGAAACAGTCAAACTTGGGATATACCGTGCGCGCCACCTTACTGCCTCCATGGGTGAAAATCTTAACGTCGGCCGTAATCTGACAATTAGAACCAATCTTTATCAGATAAGGTTCGGCTGACGACCAAAAACATGAAGCAAAAGAATTGTCGTCGCCAAAGACCACTCCGGCTTTAGCTGCAAGTTTTTCGATAGAGGAACGTTTTTTGGAATGCAAAAAATGAAATCGCATGATATAAAAATACAAAAGTATATGGCGTGAAATGATTGCAAGCAAGAACTGTCTGCAATAGCCTCACGCCATACATACTAATTAAAACTCGCTTGTAAAATGGAATCGTATATGCTTAAAGTCCTGTTGGGCCATCTGCAACACATAACCTGAATCGGCAAGGAAGACATCACGCCCGTCTTTATCTTTAGCCATATACTGATATTTACGCTTCTTAAAGGCCTCAAGCTCTTCAGGATCGTCAGAGTCAATCCAGCATGCCTTGTAAAGGTGAACCGGTTCCCAGCGGCATTTTGCGTTATACTCGTTCTGCAGACGATACTGGATAACCTCAAACTGCAGCTGACCTACTGTACCGATGATCTTGCGGCCGTTAAACTGATTGACAAACATCTGTGCCACGCCTTCGTCCATAAGCTGGTCGATACCCTTGCTGAGCTGCTTGCTCTTCATAGGGTCGTCGTTCTCGATATACTTGAACATCTCAGGAGAGAATGAAGGCAAACCACGGAAATGTAATATCTCACCATCAGTGAGCGTATCACCAATCTTAAAGATACCATTGTCCGGCAAACCGACAATATCGCCAGGATATGCCTCGTCAATGGTGCTCTTGCGCTGAGCCATAAACTGTGTCGGCGAAGAGAATCTTACAGTCTTGCCCTGACGGACATGAAGGTAAGGATGGTTGCGCTCAAACTTTCCGCTGCACACCTTACAGAATGCAATACATGAACGGTGATTGGGATCGATGTTTGCGGTTATCTTAAAGATAAACCCGGTAAACTTAGGCTCCTCAGGCGAAACCATACGTTCTTCGGCCTTTACCGGACGCGGGCTCGGAGCTATCTTGACAAAGCAATTGAGCAACTCCTGCACACCGAAGTTGTTAAGTGCACTACCGAAGAACACCGGAGCAACCTCGGCATTGCGGTAGTCGTCAACATTAAATTCAGGATAAACGCCTTCAACGAGTTCAAGGTCTTCACGAAGTTTCTTGGCATCATCATCGCCGATATGCTTTTCCAGCTCCTCACTGTTTATGTCAACTTCAACCTTCTCTGTAACGCGCTGCTTGTCGGGCGTAAACAAATCGAGTTTCTCCTCATATATATTATACACACCCTTAAACTTTGCACCCTGGTTGATAGGCCATGACAAAGGTCTTACGTGTATCTCGAGTTCTTGCTCAAGCTCATCAAGAAGGTCAAACGGATCGCGTCCTTCGCGGTCCATCTTGTTGATGAATATAATGACAGGCGTGTTGCGCATACGGCACACATTCATGAGTTTACGTGTCTGAGCCTCAACACCCTTGGCTCCGTCAACTACAATGATAGCCGAATCAACAGCCGTAAGTGTACGGTAAGTATCTTCGGCAAAATCCTGGTGACCGGGAGTGTCGAGTATGTTCACTTTATAGCCTTCATAGTCAAACTCCATAACAGAAGTTGAAACCGAGATACCGCGCTGTTTCTCGATGTCCATCCAGTCAGAAGTTGCAGTCTTGCGTATCTTGTTGTTCTTTACGGCTCCTGCAACCTGAATCTGTCCTCCGAAAAGCAGAAACTTCTCGGTAAGAGTTGTCTTACCGGCATCAGGGTGCGAAATTATGGCAAATGTTCTTCTTCTTTCAATCTCTTTGTTCATAAATATTTTAATCTTGTAATCAGAAAATAAGCATGAAGCAAATTTCAGACTGCCCACAAGCCGTTATGTAAATAACGTCAGACAGTCTGTTGCCTCAACTTAAGCCAGACATCGTGTCATAAAAATATACGTTGAATCTCTATCAGTTGTTTTCCATCAACTTTTTAACGCACTCGGCAAGGCTGTCTTCCCAATAAGGAATCTCAATTCCATACTCATTCTTTATCTTTGTCTTGTCAAGCACGCTGTACGGCGGACGTACTGCAGGAGTTGGATATTCGCTCGTATGCAGCGGCTTAACCTTACAAGTGCTGATACCGGCAAGACGATGAATTGCCTTGGTAAAATCGTACCAGCTGCACACTCCTTCGTTAGAGAAATTATATACGCCGGGCTTTACTCCCTGCTCAATAGCCGCCATAATAGCCACAGCAAGGTCGCGGGCATAGGTTGGAGTTCCTATCTGGTCGAACACGACGCCAAGTTCCTGTTTCTCGCGTCCGAGACGTATCATTGTCTTTACGAAATTATTGCCGAAAGTTGAATAAAGCCATGCAGTGCGTATTATCATTGTATGCTTGCAAAACTTGCTCACGCCAAGTTCACCGGCAAGTTTCGTGCTTCCGTAAACACTGTCAGGACAAGGAGTATCATTCTCGGTATAAGGAACAAATCTCTTTCCGTTGAACACATAGTCGGTTGACACCTGGATGAGCCATCCCCCGCGTTTCTCTATCTCGATGGCAAGATAAACCGGAGCTTCCGTGTTGAGCGCCGTACAAAGTTTCTGATTCGATTCAGCCTTGTTGACATCAGTATACGCCGCACAGTTAACTATTCCGTCGATGGCATTGCGGTTAATATAGTCAGCCACTGCGAGCTGATTGGTTATGTCAAGCTCTTTAACATCTGTATTGAAAAAACAATGCTGAGGATATTTCTCCTCAAGCAATTGCATCTCGTTGCCCAATTGTCCGTTGCAACCTGTAATCAATATATTCATAGTGTAAAAAATATCTTTATTAAAAATATAAATGGCAAATCAGTCAAACTCAAGAGGCTCGTTTTTGTCTTTAATATAATAGTCCGACAGCATTCCGATAAATGTCGTAATCTCCTTAATAGCATGCTCAGTGTCAGGACTTATCTTCTTTTTCTGAAGACGGAGCATCATCACGCCGTAAAGAGCATTGAAACAGGTTTCAACCTCGCTCTCGGCTTTGTCGGCACCACGCTTGCGCAGTTCGACAATAAAAGGCAGCACCTTATAATATTCGCTTGTATAAAACGGAAACCTTGTGCTTTGCAGCAACTGTGCGTTAAGCTCAATAAGCTGCTGCATCACTATCTTGTTTATCTGCAAATGACCTTTCTCCCTGCATCCCTCCTGATTCATCATCGTAACGAGGTTTCCGTACCAGTCGGTCATTTCTTCCTTCTGTTCATCATCATAGTTGAATTTGTCTATATAGTCATGGCGTATGGCGCTCAGACTGCATCCATAAGCCCTGATGAGGTCTTCAATCTGCCACATATAAAGCAGATATTCGGCTATATTCTTTTTTCTTAACTCTTGTGATATAAACATGTTTAAAGCAAAAATAATTATCAACGGTAAACGGCCGCACATGTAATCAATGCACAGCCTGAAACCAGTTAGTAATGAAACGTGTAGAGATTAAACACGGTGCCGATAAGCACCAGTAATGAGAAGATAATGACAACACTGCCTATAATCTTGTTGATTATAACAATGCTGCTGTTGTCAAACTTGTTGCGCACTTTGTCAATAAGCCATGTAAGACCGAACCACCAGAGCAATGCACCACATATAATGCTGAGATAGCCTACGCACATATGGAACGGATGTTTCGGCAGGACAAATGCAAACTGGGCAAAAGTGGCCATAAACAGAAATATAATCAGCGGGTTGGAAAAAGTTACAAGAAATGCTGTTATTCCATTATGGATAAGCGAGCCTTTCTTGCTTCCGCTTACATGAATTTTCTTAGTGGGGTCAGACCGGAAACAATATATGCCAAAAGCCATCAGCATTAAACTGCCGAGTATCTGAAACATAAAACGGTTCTGAGTATTGTTAATTATGTCAACAATGAAACTCATGCCAAAGCCGGTTATCAGCGCATATATAAAATCACTGACTGTGGCTCCGACACCTGTTACAAATCCATACCAACGCCCTTTATTCAGCGTGCGCTGAATACAAAGAACACCGACGGGCCCCATTGGCGCTGACGCGACAATACCTATAAGTATACCCTTGAAAATCCAATCAAGTATGTCAAGATGAAATTGAAACGGCATAACGAGTGCAAAATTGCTAATTTTTTGCGAAAGGAACAAATTTTATTAACAAAACTTTGTTACGTATAATAATTTTGATAACTTTGCAATGCTAGAATTAATATTTAAAATAAAATATCATGATATCACAACCATTAAAGCCATACGTTATCGGCCTCGATTTAGGTGGCACTAACTCTGTTTTTGGTATTGTTGACAGCAGAGGTGACATCAAGGCCACAACTGCAATAAAGACCCAATCATACAATAAGGTTGACGACTATGTAAATGCTTCTATCGAAGCTTTGCAGATTATCATCGACCAAGTCGGAGGCATAGACAAGATTAAAGCCATGGGAATTGGAGCACCAAACGCCAATTACTATAAAGGCACAATCGAATATGCGCCTAACATTGTATGGGGACATGATTGCATAGTACCATTGGCTGATTTGTTCAGCCAAAAACTTGGAATACCGGTTGCTATAACTAACGACGCAAATGCTGCTGCCATAGGCGAAATGACTTATGGTGTGGCACGCGGAATGAAAAACTTCATCATGCTCACACTTGGAACAGGTGTCGGCTCAGGCATTGTTATCAACGGACAGCTTGTATATGGCTGCGACGGATTTGCCGGCGAGCTGGGACATGTCATCATGAGACGAGAGAACGGACGCACCTGCGGATGCGGACGCACAGGATGCCTTGAGGCTTACTGCTCGGCAACGGGAGTGGCACGAACCGCACGCGAGCTTCTGTCTACGTCAAACGAGCCTTCTATGCTTCGCGACATGAAACCCGAAGACATCACATCATTCGATGTATCTGTAGCCGCAAACAAGGGCGACGATCTGGCAAAACGCGTCTATGACTTCACTGGCGAGATGCTCGGTGAGGCATGTGCTGATTTTGCCGCTTTTGCATCACCTGAAGCATTCATATTCTTCGGCGGTCTGACCAAAGCCGGCGATCTTATTATGGATCCGATAAAGAAGAGCTACGATGAACATGTATTCCACATATTTAAAGGTAAGGCCCAGTTCCTTATCAGCGGCCTCGACGGCTCGTCTGCCGCAGTTCTCGGAGCAAGTGCCATCGGATGGGACATCCAAGAGTAAATGCAGACATAACTTAATGAATTAAGTTTAATAATTACATTCAGACAGCCCGCTGACATACAAGTCACGCGGGCTGTCTGAATGTTAACATGCCGGCATAAGCCATATTAATAAATGTATATAACCACATACCAAAACTAAACTATTGATTTATGCATCAAACCTATACCGATGATGAAAAAACAAGCGATGACTAAAAATAGAACTATTTTGTATCGATAAGTCATTATTTATTGTAACCCGTTTATCAGACAATAAAACAAAAGTTACAAATCTATAGTTCATAGATAAATCATAATAAATAAATATTGCGAAAAATAAAAAAGCACATAAAATTTTAGGCATATCGTATTTTTATGTATATTTGCAATTCGTAAATATATCGCAAGGCGATAAAGAACGGTTGACACACAACCCGAAACAGATAAAACTGAAATAAAATTAACAATAACGATGAACAGACAGGATGATATAAAAAAAGCAGTTGAAGTAATGAAAAACGGCGGTGTTATTCTTTATCCCACAGACACAGTGTGGGGCATTGGATGTGACGCCACCAACGAGGAAGCCGTAGCCAAGGTCTACAAGATAAAAAAACGTGACGACTCAAAAGCTCTGATTTGTCTTGTCGACTCAGATACAAGACTGCAACGCTATGTACGCAATGCGCCGGAAGTGGCGTGGAGCGTCATGGAACTTGCCACAAAGCCTACAACTGTCATCTTTGACAATGCCGTAAACCTGGCGCCAAATCTCATTGCTGAGGATGGAAGCATTGCCATACGCATAACAAACGAAGAGTTCTCAAAAGAGCTTTGCTACAGATTTCAGAAGCCTATAGTTTCTACAAGCGCAAACATCAGCGGCCAGCCTGCTGCAGAGAACTATTGTGACATCTCTGAAGAACTGCTGAATGCCGTAGACTATGTATGCTTCAGCCGCAGACAAGAACATAAGCCGCATACACCGTCGAGCATTATAAAAATAAAAAACAACGGAGAAATAAATATAATAAGAAAATAATTTACTTAACCATTCGACTTAAGAAATATACGCCGTGAGTCAGATTAACGAAATAGCAGAAGAAACATCAAACGAACAGACATTGTTGGAACGTATAATATTGTGGCGTAAACAATATATCACAGACCGTCAATTCACGCTGATACTAAGTTTTCTCGTAGGACTGTTTGCAGCAATTGCAGCATTTATCCTGCATTGGCTTATTGAAGAAATAGAACTTCTGCTGACATCAAAATTCGATACGAACACATTCAACTGGATGTACCTTGTATATCCTGTCATCGGTATATATCTGACTTCGCTATTTGTCCGCTATATTGTCAAAGACGAAATAAGTCATGGTATCACACGAATACTTTATGCCATAAGCAGCAAACGCAGTCGCCTTAAAGGTCACAACTGCTGGAGCTCGGTCATAGCATCAGCAATAACCATCGGCTTTGGCGGAAGCGTTGGAGCCGAGGCCCCTATCGTACTCACCGGCTCGGCCATAGGCAGCAACCTGGGCAAGCTGTTCAAAATGGACAACAAGACACTGATGCTGCTCGTGGGATGCGGAGCTGCTGCAGCGATAGCAGGAATATTTAAAGCCCCAATAGCAGGACTTGTGTTTACGCTAGAGGTCCTGATGATTGACCTTACAATGGCATCGCTGTTGCCAATATTGATTTCAAGCGTGACAGCCACATGCTTTACATACATATTCACAGGCAGTGATCCGCTTTTTTTCTTCCATCTCGACAATGCATGGCCCGTTGAACGCGTACCGGCAAACATACTACTTGGAATTTTCGGAGGTTTTGTAAGCCTTTATTTCATACGCACAATGACTGCATGCGAATCAATGTTCGGCAAAATAAAGAACCGTCCAATGCTGAAGCTGTTGCTCGGCGCGCTGATTTTAAGTCCGCTGATATTCCTGTTTCCTTCACTCTACGGAGAAGGATATGGCAGCATAAATATTCTTCTTAACGGAAAAACAGAGGCAGAATGGGAAACAATCTTGCACAATTCGCCTTTCTATGGCAATAGCGAGATGCTCCTGCCGTACATAGGAATGGTTCTTCTTACAAAAGTGTTTGCCACATCGGCAACCAACGGTGGAGGCGGATGCGGTGGAACATTCGCACCTTCATTGTTTATCGGTGCATTTGCAGGCTTTTTCTTTGCGAGGATATGGAATATATATGAGATTGGCATATATCTGCCTGAGAAGAACTTTGCACTTCTCGGCATGTCTGCCGTAATGGCAGGTGTCATGCATGCACCGCTTACAGGTATATTCCTCATCGCAGAAATTACCGGAGGCTACCAGATGTTCATTCCGCTTATGATTGTCAGCATCTGTGCTTACCTAACAATAATAATATTTGAGCCCCACAGCATTTATGGCATGCGACTTGCCCGACAGGGAAAACTCATAACCCACCATACTGACCGCGCAGTGCTTACGCTTATGAGTCTTGACAGCGTGATCGACAAAAATTATACGGCTGTATCTCCCGAACTTGACCTAGCATCGCTCGTTCATTCAATAAGCAAGAGTCATAATAATATATTGCCTGTACTCGATGACGCCGGCAACCTGCTTGGTGAAATTGATATCACAAAGCTGCGCCACATAGTGTTCAGGACAGAACTTTATCACCATTTCAAGGTTAAGCAGCTAATGTCGCAACCAGAAGCAACCCTCACTGTAAACAACACGATGGAGGTTGTGATGAAGAAATTCGACCAGACAGACTCGTCCATGCTGCCTGTACTTGACAAGGAAAATCATCTGTTAGGCTACATATCCAGAACACACATGTATGCCATGTATAGAAAAATGGTGGCAGACCTGTCTGAAGATTGATATACCATAAACACATGGCATATCAATCTTTACAGCCCAATCACATCAAACTTTCAAACGGAAAATCATTTTTCTTACGGTAAGCCATTGCCGTAAATGTGCAGATAAGCTGCTGTTCCTGGTTATGAATTTTGACTTCATAATAAGGAATTTTATGATGATTAAAAGTCTCGGTGGCTTCTGCTGTCAATACGTCACCTTCAACTGCACTATGCAGAAAAGTGATATTGCTTTCCAAACTGAGAGTAAGTTTTCCGCGACTATTCATAACAGCCGCCAAAGCCAAATCTGCAAGAGTAAAAAGTGCCCCACCCTGACAAACGCCACCGGCATTAAGATGTCCTTTCACAACCTTCATCACAGCCCGCGAGTATCCTTCACGCACTTCGACTATACTCGCACCTGCATCAGCCGCAAACAGGTCATTTTCATTCAAATAATCTTTTAAAGTCATATAATTTACGTTTATTTATAAAAGATGTATCCAATATTACATCTTCATTTCCCTATCCATAAAATGGCATTCTGCCTAATTAAAATAATGTTAATGAAATTCAGACAGACACTAAACTAATAAAAAATGAAAGCTATCCGTTTCTGACAACGGATATAAACTTACCAAGCAACGCAGTATCCTTAACGGCAATATCACTTTCAAACTCTCTGTTCAAGTTTACGCCTGCCATCATCGGATGCTTTATTGACAACACCTCCACGGCATCATCAGGTCCTATGCCTCCACCTAAAATAAAAGGAATATCCATATCATAACAGTCAAGCAAAGTCCAGTCAAATCTGACATCACTACGTCTGTTAACATCATCTATGCCGTAAAACAAAAACATGTCTGCTAAACCTTTATATCTATGGCATAATTCAAAGTCTTTACTTGTTGATATACCTATGGCCTTTATAAATTTTATACCAGGACATATATCATCACGAAGAGTATGACGAAGATTGTCTATCATAATCTCATCATCTTTTCCATGCAACTGGATATAATCAAGTTTATAATTATATGCTGCCGTGATAATATTTTGCGGCATATCACTCCCAAACACGCCGACGCGAGATACAGGACTGCCTTCGGACATAACATCACCATCAATACATGCATAATCAGGCAACAATCCTGCACACGACGGAACCGAAGCTACATATCTTGGACTACGTCTGCTAAACACCAGTCCAATCATATCTACACCAAGAGCTTTCACTGCGCGTATATTTTCAGGCTCACGCATGCCGCACACTTTAATTATCATAGTTATATCTCCATTTCGGCTCATTAACGCCTTGAATCACATCACAATCTGAATCACTGAAATAACGCGACAAAGATTTTTAACAAAGGTACAAAGATTTTACTGATTTACGACATATCACAAGTTAAATTTTAAAGTTGTAAGCAAAGCGCACGATAACATACACGCAAATAAAAAGGCCTGCCGTTTACCGGCAGGCCGCAAAAAATGTATAAATCTTCTTCACACAGCTTCGTAACTAACTATATTCAGAACATGGAATAAAGCCACAACTATGCAAATATTGTTTTCAATATAATGCCACTGAACTCCTTATACCCTACGTACAAGTAGTGAATAAACCTATGAAATAATACAGCGCTTGATAGATTTTGTTTTTGCAAAGATATATATAATATGTCAAGTTACAAACTTTTTGGCGTATTTTTATTAAAAAAGTTATTGTTTTAACACAATACTTCAAGATACATTTACACCACTTCATATAGCCGTTCAGCAGCACGAAATAGACAAAAGAACAAAAACGGCACAAAAACAAAAATAATTATCAGCAAGAACAATAAAAATTAACTAAAATACGTTCATGACAATGACAAAAAGACCAATAAAAAGAAAAATAAGAAAAAAAGGCTGCATTAGAGTAATAAAAACGCTTCACTAGCGTTACAATAATAGAAACTAAAAATATTTTGCCTATGAAGTATTTTACAAATGAAGAAAATAAGCCGTCTAAGCACACGCTTAACATCATCAAGCAGATAGCTTACACGTACCGTACAATAAAACTTAACGGAAAAAACGAAGCATATTGTTTGAATTAAAAAAAGATTACTTATGGCGACACTTATTTCACCCTCACTTCTCTCTGCTGATTTTCTAAATCTTCAAAAAGACATTGACATGATTAACAACAGTGAGGCCGACTGGCTTCACCTTGATGTCATGGATGGTGTTTTTGTTCCAAACATATCATTTGGATTCCCTGTTATAGAGGCTGTTGCAAAGACATGTAAAAAACCTTTAGACGTTCATTTCATGATAACCAGCCCCGAAAGATATATAGAACAAACAGCTAAAGCCGGAGCTATGATGATGAACGTACACTATGAGGCATGTACACATCTGCACAGGACTATACACGAAATACATAAAGCTGGAATGAAAGCCGGTGTAACCCTGAATCCTTCAACACCTATATGCATGCTCGAAGATGTAATAAAAGATATTGAAATGGTGCTCATCATGAGTGTCAATCCAGGGTTTGGCGGACAGCCATTTATAGAAAACACCATAGACAAAGTGATAAGGCTGAGAAAAATGATAGCTGAAAGTGAATCAAAAGCCTTGATTGAGGTAGACGGAGGAGTGCAGGGTCAGACAGCCCCACGACTTGTCAAAGCCGGTGTTGACATACTTGTCAGCGGCAGCTACATATTCAAATCCGACAACCCGGCTGCGACAATCCACGAACTGAAACAACTCTAAAGACTTAGATGACAATAAATAAATATTGTCATCACTGAAGTACAATAAAAAAGTAAATATTAAAGGCCGGACACAGATAATGAAATGCAAGTCCGGCCTTTAATATCTAATTATCATGCAAACATAGGCACATACCAATGGCTGCACAAACATTAGAAGCACACGTATAATAAAAAATCTGACTTGGGAATTTTATGCTCATCCATAAAGCAAAAAAAATGGAATCGCAAATAATGCTATATTAGTCGAGTTGCAGCACTATATTATGTTCCTTCGTCATACGACGCAAATTAAGAATGGCATATCTCATTCTGCCCAACGACGTATTGATACTAACGCCTGTCATTTCAGCAATTTCCTTGAACGACAAATCTTGATAAAAACGCATGAATACAACCTCACGCTGTGTCGGCGGCAACATGTTCATCATGTTCTTCACGTCAACCATTATCTGATCGTTAACGTAACGATTCTCGACATTTGAATCCAAAACATCATTACCGCTCAGATTAGACAAATCGTTCTCGTCGGTAGGTTCAATCAGATTACGTGAACGCTGCTCACGATACCAGTCCATAATGACATTATGCGCAATACGCATAATCCATGCACCGAATTTTCCACTGTCGACATATCTGCCTTGATGCAGTTTTGTTATAACCTTTACAAAAGTTTCCTGAAATAAGTCGTTGGCCTTATCCTCGTCGCGAACAACGAACAATATGTATGAAAACAATTTGCTCTGATTTCTTGATAACAGCTCATCAAAAGCCCTGTTGTTCCCCTGCACATAAGAAATAGCCAACTCTTCGTCAGTCAACCTACTTATATTTTCCATTATTTTCTTCTTATATTATTTTTTAGGTAAACAGTGTTTCGATAGGCTTTATCAAAATTAATTTATATTAAACAATAACATTCTTAGTGCAAATATAAGAAGAAATGTTTATACGAACAAATATTTCTGAAAAATAACGGATTTTCTTTTGTACTTTAGCAAAGTATATGTATCTTTGCGGTTGATTAAGGTTCGATGAAACTCGATTAAAAAGGGAACGGGGTGAAAATCCCCGACTGTCCCGCAGCTGTAAGTTCCTTTATAGCTTAAAAGTAAAATGCCACTGTGAAAACGGGAAGGTGCTTTAAAGTGGAACGAAGTCAGAATACCTGCCTTATGTTTAGGTCTGCTCTCTCGATGTAAGAGGTTATGGCCAATCTGTTTATATGATACTGACTGATAAATGCTGCGCTTTCGCATCGTTACCACAAAACGGCAACATGCGTGTATAAGCGGTGTAATCATTTACTGCAGCATGTTTAAAAAAGAAGTTATATTATCGTGTTTTAATTATATAAGTTTATCCGAGATTGACAACGCCGTGAGGCGTTGTCAATTGTTTTTTTTATATATGTGTCATTCAGAAAAATCATAGGCGTCAATCGTCTTTATTCCAGGAAGATTTAAGTAAACCTCCCTAAAACCAAAAACTGACAATACCTTGCCATGGTTTTCTGGATGATCTTTTAAATTTAAAGCCTCGCGTATTTTCTTTGAACAAGAAGTAAGGCACACAGAAGCCACATGTTCAAGGTCGGTTTCATCAGGAGTATCTGCCAGAAGTATCGCCGTGTCATAATCGTATGGTGCTTCAAAATCGTAACGTTTCTTTCCATTAGCCCCAGTTGCAGCACCTACAATGTAGCCTTTAAGCCAAATCTGATTCACAATAGGCGTGCTTATAAAAGTTTCTACATCAACAACGTCGCCAATATCAAATTCGGCTCCACTGCCTTCATTATCCTGATTGTCGTTGCCGCCATTATCGGTTACGCTGCCTTCATCGTCATAATCAGCATCACCATCAACAGAATCTGACTTGTCATCAGAACTTTCTACAACTACTTTGTCTTTGTTTTCTTCTTCCTCATATTCAATATAAGGTTTGTCGCATGCAGGAAATACTGCCGCTGCCAACAGCAACAGCACAATAAACTTATATTTTTTCATAATATATTATTGATTAACTGAAAACAAAAGTAACATTATTTTTTATAAAAAGCAAGCATTTTATCATAAAAATAAAAAGAGGTTGACGCAGGATGCAGCCAACCTCTGGCGATTTCGTTAAAACTTCGAAATCATAAATAAGATGTCGCAAATATAAGGTATAAAAATGATAATTGCAAGTTTTTTAGCTTAAAAAACTATTATTTAACATTTGAGACAGCGTATATGTTAAATATTTAAAGCTTAAACGATACACATTTTATTGCGTAAATCCTTGTATATCAGCAGTTAATTCAAAATAAAGACAAAATAATAGATACAAACTTTCATATTCAAATTTAATTACGTATATTTGTACCAACAATCAAAAGAATAATAACATATATTAACTTTACAAGTACATAAACAAACTTTATTTTATGAAACAATTACAGACATTATTGCTATGCCTATTGTTTCCGCTGGCAATGGCGGCATCAGCATGGGAAACGCAGTACAAACAAATCGAAAAAAGCATCAGGACGCCTCAGTTTGCCGACCGTACTTTCAGTATCACAAAGTATGGCGCATCATTAAAGGCAAGCGCGGCTAAAAACCAAAAAGCCATCAACAAGGCAATAGAAGCCTGCTCCAAAGCCGGAGGAGGCCGAGTTGTTATACCCGAAGGCACATGGAAGACAGGTGCAATCAGACTGAAAAGTCACGTTAATCTCGTAATAGAGAAAGGCGCAACGCTGTTCTTTGAATTTGACAGAAGTCTTTATCCGCTGGTTGAAACCCGCTGGGAAGGACTCGACTGCATAAACTATTCTCCGCTGATTTATGCCTACAAAGAAACCGACATAGCCATTACCGGCGAAGGAACAATCGACGGTAACGGCTCTGACGACACATGGTGGCTGATGAGCGGAAAGACACCTAAGAGCAGAAATGTTGTTGTTAAAGAGAAACAGCAGAATCCCGGCGGACGCGCCGACTTGCTGAAAATGGCTGAAGACGGCGTGCCTCTTGAAAAGAGAGTGTTCGGTCCAGGCAAGGGTCTACGTCCGCAGATGGTCAATCTCAACCAGTGTGACGGCATACTGATTGAAGGAGTGACAATGGTTCGCTCACCGTTCTGGGTTATGCACCCGCTTCTGAGCAAGAACATCACAGTGAGAAACGTGACAGTTCACAACGACGGACCTAACGGAGACGGCTGCGATCCCGAATCGTGTGAGAACGTTCTTATCGAGAATTGTGTATTCGACACCGGCGACGACTGCATCGCTATAAAGAGCGGACGCAACGAAGACGGACGCGAAGGCGGCAAGGGACGCTACGTAGGACGCCCGAGCAAGAACATCATTGTGCGCAACTGCGTGATGAAAGACGGACACGGAGGCGTGGTGATAGGCTCTGAAATTTCAGGAGGATGCAACAACGTGTTTGTTGAAAACTGCAAGATGGACAGCCCTAACCTCGACCGTATTCTCAGAATTAAGACTAACTCATGCCGTGGCGGCGTGATTGAAAACATCTATATGCGCAACGTTGAAGTTGGCCAGTGCGCCGAGGCTGTGCTCAAGATCAATCTTGACTATGAGCCGAAAGAAATTGGCCGTCGCGGATTCTACCCGACAGTACGCAACGTCTACATGGAGAACGTAACCTGCCAGAAGAGCAAATACGGAATCATGGTTGTAGCATTCGACTCACTGACCAATGTATACAACATCAATCTGAAGAACTGTAAGTTTGACGGCGTTTATGACAAGCCGGTTTACATCAAGGGCAAAACCCGCGACATGAACTACGATAACCTCTTCATCAACGGTTCACTTATCCTTGCCGAGGCTCCGTTCAAGAACTACAGCGAGTGGATGGTACACTCTGAAATGCAGCGCAACCCAGACCCATGCATGATTGACTTCGCAAAAAAGCCAAAATGGGGATATGTTGTAGGAATAGAGCTCGAATCAATGCTCGACACCTATCTGGCATACAAAGACGAGAGCATCATAGACTATCTGAAGCAATACCCGGCTAAGATGATTGACGAAAAGGGCAACATCACAGGATACAAATATGAAGACTTCAACCTGGACAACACACGTCCGGCACGCTATATTCTGCGCATGAACAACCTCTTCCCCGAGAAGAAGAATGAGAAAGCCCTGAAAACTCTGTTCAAACAGCTCGAAAAACAGCCCCGTACAAAGGACGGAGTGTGGTGGCACAAGGCTATATACGCACACCAGGTATGGCTCGACGGCGTATATATGGGACATCCGTTCTACACAATGGGAGCACCTATACTGAAAGGCGAGAAAAAGGCAAAGAAGTATTATGACGACACTTTCGAGCAGATTTCAAAGACATACAGCCGTACATACGACGAAAAGACTGGACTGTGGAAACATGCATGGGACGAAACTCAGAAGATGTTCTGGGCTAATCCTGAAACAGGCTTGTCTAAACATACATGGGCACGCGCTCAAGGATGGTTTGCAATGGCTATACTCGAAGTGCTCGACGTTCTCCCTGAAAACTATGAGAACAGAGGTAAGCTGATTGATATGCTGAACAACGTCATGAAGGCAACCGTAAAATATCAGGACAAGAAGACCGGCTTATGGTATGATGTGCTCGACGTTAAAGATCCGCGCAACTATCTCGAAGCAACAGCTTCTTCAATGTTTACATACGTCCTGCTGAAAGGCTCACGCCTCGGCTACTTCTCTAACGACCTGAAAGAAGCCGGACTGAAAGGCTATAAAGGCATACTGAAAGAGTTTATCAAGGTGAATGCAGACAAGACTGTATCACTTACACGCTGCTGCGAAGTGTCAGGCTTAGGCCCCGACAACGCAAAAGGACGCCGCCGCGACGGCTCGTTCAACTACTACATGAGTGAACCTATACGCGACAACGACGGAAAAGGCGTTGGTCCGTTTATTTGGGCATCACTGGAGATGGAGCGCATGGGCTACGATGTTGCCAAGCTCAATCAGTAATCAGCAGCAAGACAAAATCTACTTAAAAGCATCTGACATTTATTAAAACAGATATAACAAAAGATAATTCTAACAGCATTTAATGAAAAAGAAACTCTTAATGACAACAGCAATGGCAGCGAGTGCCATTGCTGTTTCTGCGCAAGCTCCCGCATTCCCCGGAGCTGAAGGTCACGGACGCTACGTAACTGGCGGACGCGAAGGAAAGATTGTACATGTAACTAATCTGAACGACAGCGGTACAGGTTCTTTCAGATCTGCTGTCAGCGGATCTTCTAAGAAGATTGTCGTATTTGATGTTGCCGGAGTAATACCTCTGAAATCTGATATCAGCATCGGCGCAAACACCACCATTGCCGGACAGACAGCACCCTACCCCGGAATAACTTTAAGATATTATACTGTAAGACCGGGAGCAAACAATGTCATAAGATTTATACGCGTGCGCCGCGGACAGGAAAAAGACAAGAACGACGGAGCAGACGCAACATGGCAAAGAGAAACAACAGGTATTATTCTTGACCACTGCTCTTTCAGCTGGAGTATAGACGAAGTTGCATCATTCTACGACAACAATAACTTTACAATGCAATGGTGCACTGTTGCCGAGAGCCTTAACAACGCCGGACACGGCAAGGGCGCACACGGCTACGGAGGCATCTGGGGCGGTAAGCTGGCAAGCTTTCACCACAACATGATAGCACACGTAACCAACCGCGTTCCGCGTTTCAACGGCGCACGCTATGAATGGAGCGGATACACGGGCAACAAACTGTACAGCACATATAACTGGAAGAACTCTGTTCAGGCCGAAAATGTAGACTTCCGCAACTGTGTGATGTATAACTGGGGCAACAGCAACGGCTGCTACGGAGGCCCCGGCGGCGGACAAATTAATATAGTGAACAACTACTATAAGGGCGGTCCGTCTACACCGGACAGCAAAGCAAAGAAGGTTACAGAAATTTCAGTTGCAGCTGACGGAAACTCTGAAGGACATCCGAAAATCTTCGGTATGACCAGCCGTTACTACATTGCAGGCAACACTACAGAAACTCACGGAGGTTCAATAACTCAAAACAGAGACTGGAGCGGCGTAAGCTATGACGACGGCACATACACCATCAATGGCGAAGAATATTCTAAGGACGTAAACAACTATTACGGAGATGCCGTTGAACACGTGGCAAACAGCGACGGCGAAATGTGCGTCAGAATTAAGATGGACGAGCCAGCTCCAATGGGCGAGGTTACAACCCACAGTGCAGAAAACGCATTCAGCAAGGTCATGCTCTACTGCGGTGCATCTCTTTATCGCGACGAGGTTGACGCCCGCTATATGGAAGAAGCCCAGACAGGTACGGCAACATATACAGGCTCTGTAACCAAGCAGGAAGGTCTTGTAGACCTTGTTTCTGATGTTAACGGATACACCGAAGCCAACTTCCCCACCGGTCAGCGCCCTGACGGCTACGACAGCGACAACGACGGAATGCCCGACGAATGGGAAATTGCCAACGGCCTTAATCCCAACGATGCCTCAGATGCAAGTCTGTATACTATAGACACACAGAAAGGATGGTACACCAACGTTGAGGTTTATATCAACTCTATCGTTGAGAATATCATGAAATCTCAGAACACGGATGCCCTAAATACCATTGACGAGTATTATCCTTCATGCGTATCTACAGGCATAAGCAATGAAGTTACCACTTCTGAAATAAAGAAGATTGAATACTTCACACTTGGCGGAGCCAAGTTAAATGCACCATCTAAAGGCATAAATATCAGAAAGATAACCTACGAAAACGGAAAGACAAAGACTGATAAAGTTATAAAATAAGATTCGTTTTATTAGACCTTTATGAAAAGAGTGAGGACATTAATGTTACTCACTCTTTTTTTGATAAAGAATATTAACCACATTTTAACATAAAAAGAATTGTCCAATACAAATAAAATCTCTATTTTTGTAAAATAGATAACAATATTAATAATTAAAAAAGTTATGATTATGAAGAAAATTTTACGCTTATCTTTAATTGCAATCCTGTCCCTTATATGCGGAACAGGATTTGCGCAAACTACATTCGACTTTACCGCATTATATGGCAACGCAACAATTAGCGACATAACAGAAATGCCACAGACTGTAGACGGTATTACTGTTTCATTTGCCAAAGGCAACTCTCAAAATCCTCCTGCATACAATAAAGCCGGAGAAGTACGTCTTTACGGAGGAAAAAGCAATGAAGTTCTTGACGGATGTACAATGACATTCACATCTACAACAGGCAACATGACAAGCATCACTCTTGAGCATGGCCAAATTGACAAATGGGGTGTCCTCACAGCCAATGTCGGCACTATAACTGAAGACGCTGACAAAAACATTACATGGACCGGAGATGCTGCCGAAGTTACATTCACAGCTTCACGTGACGCCAACAACTCAAGTGTATCAACTCAGAACCGCTACAAGAATGCCGTAGTAACACTTGCAGGTGGAGTTGCAAAGAAGAACGCAGAACTTAAGTTCAGCGAAGATGAGGTTTCTGTTGAACAGGGAACAGAGTTTACTGCTCCTACATTTACTAAAGCTACAACAGCAGCCGTTACATTTGCATCTGACAATGAAGGCGTTGCTTCTGTAAACAGCGAGGGAACTATCACATTAGGTGGCGAATTAGGAACAGCTGTTATCACAGCCACTTCTGAGGAAAACGATGAATACTATGCAGGCAAGGCAACTTGCACAATCGAAGTGTTCAAATATAACACTTATAAGAAAGTTGCTGCCATAACAAGCGGTAAAGAATATCTTATCGTTGCTCAGCGTGACAATAAGACATACTATGCATATCCGCTTTCTGAAAATTACACATACGGCTACTTGAATTCAGGCTCTATTGATGAACTTACTGACGTTATCAAAATAAAGAGCACATACGATGACAGCTTCGTATTTACAGAGAATGGTTCTGGCTACACAATACAGGACTGCTACGACAGATACATGTATCAGAGCGGAACATACAACTCATTCAATGTAGGTTCTGAACCTAGCGTTTGGACTGTAGAGGCTCAGACTGACGGTACATTCAAGATTGCCAACAACGGATATTTCATCCAGTGGGGTGACGGTACTTATACAACATTCGGTGTATATACAGAAAAGAAGGAAAATACAGTATTGCCTTTCCTCTATCAGCTTGACGAAACAGGCACAAGCATCAGCGGCACAACAGTTGAGAAGTTTGACGCAAATGCTCCTGTTTACAACCTCGCAGGTCAGCGCGTAAGCAAGAACACAAAGGGCATTCTGATTCAGAACGGCAAGAAATTCGTTAACAAATAATCTTAAACAACAGATTATACATCATAAGGGATGCAGCTGTCATGGCTGCATCCCTTTTACTTTAATATATTCAACCGGAATGAAACGGACTGAGAAGTCTATATGAATGACGGCTTGTTACGACACATAAAACTAAATGAAGGGATGTAAAAGTTTTCTAAAATCCGAACCTTTAACGTGCACAGAAAGGCCATCGCGAAAATAAAAGACATCCCCTGCCTTAAAATCCTCCATTTTTCAGCATATAAGATAAAGCATTGGTTATCAGTACTTTATAGCATTCAGGTGTTAATTCACACTGTATAATAAAAGCAAAAGCATACCTTTCAGCGTGTAAAAGGTATGCTTTTATAACATAAAATGGCATGTTTTGCAGTGTCAAAAGGCTTGTTTTATAGCCCAAAGTCTATGGTTTTCATATCAAAACTCACCTTTCAGGCTGCTAAAAGCCATAGATTTTGAATGTTTTTAGGCCAATGACAGCCATCTGAATCGCTATTTCGCGATTTTAAAATGTCATGACTTTTTACTCGATAAAATGTCATGTTGCCAAACGAGTTTTCTGTTTTATCACTTCACATCCACGCTTATACGCTTCAGATCCTTGTCAGCGCTCGATGTTCCGACCATGATGTCATACCTGCCCGGCACCACTCTCATGGCATTACTCTGAGCATCCCAGCCCTCAAAAGCTTCACGCAGAAAATCTATTTCTACGGTCTTCGTCTCGCCTGCCTTCAGCTCAACACGCGCAAATCCGCGCAATGTTTTCAGCGGTCCTTCAGTATCTGCCGTGTTGCGCATATATGCCTGCACGATTTCTACTCCGTCACGACGGCCGGTGTTGCCAACCTTCACCTTTATCTTACCGGTTGAGGCGTCATAAGACGGCTCGCCTACAGCAAATGTCGTATAGCTTAAGCCATATCCAAAGGGGAACAGCGGTTCGCCCTTAAAATAGCGGTAGGTGCGGTTTGCCATATTGTAATCGTCAAACGGAGGCAGCTGACTGTCGTTCTTATAGAATGTAACAGGAAGCTTGCCGCCGGGATTGTAATCGCCAAACAGAACATCTGCCACAGCCGTACCGCCCTGCTCACCTGGATACCATGCCTGCAGAATTGCATCACATGTCTCGAGTTCTGGTGTAAGCGCAACCGCACTGCCGCTGCAATTGACCAGCACAACCTTCTTGCCTGCATCATGAAGAGCCTTAATAAGTTCGCGCTGAACTAAGGGAAGTTCAATGCTGGTACGGTCGCCATTGTCAAATCCCGGCTCCGTAACCTTAGCCTCCTCACGCTCCAGATTGGGCGATATACCGCCAACGAACACAACAGTGGATGCATCACCAACAGACTTGAGCACACCGGGAACTGTGAGTGTCTGCATTCTTGATACGTCAAAATTCAGCGAAGCACCGTTGCCAAACTGGATATAGTCGAGCTGCACAGAATAGTTGGCGCCGGCCTTAACCTTAATACGGCGCTCATTAAGCCTCACCTCGTTCTTATTATTTCTGTTTACCAAAGTGTCTCCGTTGACAATAAGGCGTATGCGTCCGTCATTCAGATATCTCACACACAGAGTCTCAGTCTTATCAGCCGTAAAGTTTCCGTTAAACCTGACAGAAAAATCTTTCAGCTCCACTCCCGGAGCAAATACGGTGTTGCCGCCGGTGTCAAACTGAGGATGGCTCGAATAATTGCCCTCATAAACAGGCTGTCCGTCCATATCGGTGTTATTCCAGAACTTTGCTGTCATTCCGGCCTTGCCGTCAAGTCCTGTCATGCGTCCAAAAATGCTCTCTCTCTCGGTCATTGACGTTATGTCGCATCCCTTGACATATCTTACGCCAGAGCCAAGCTTGTTGCGCATTCCCTCAAGCACCGTGATGGTGTGTGTAGGCTGACCGTAATATATGCCCCACATCATTGTCGAGTCGGCAGCATTAGGTCCCATAACTACAATATCAGAAGCGTCCTTTGCCAACGGCAGAGTGTTGTTCTTGTTATGCAGCAGCACCATCTGCTCGCGTGCCATGTCAAGCGCCAGCTTCTTGTGGGCCTTGCTCGCTATAACACTTTCAGGAATGCGGGTCCACTCAACAAGTGAGTCGGGGTCAAAGTCGCCTAGTTCAAAACGTGCCTCAAGCAGCCGTTCTACACTTGTATTTATCTGTTGCTCCGTTATGGCTCCGGCCTTTACGGCATCAGGCAGAGCTTTATAGCTGTTTCCGCATTCTAGGTCGGTGCCGCTTATAACGGCTTTGGCTGAGGCAGAAGCAGCATCGGGTGAAACTTCATGGCAGCCAGGAGTCCAGAAATCACTGATGGCGCCGCAGTCGCTCACCACAAGCCCCTTGAATCCCCATTCGTCACGAAGGATCTGCCTAAGCAGCCTGTTGCTGCCACAGCAGGGATCTCCCTCAAAACGCTGATATGCACACATAACCTCCTTTACGCCTCCCTTCTGCACAAGCGCCTTGAATGCCGGCAAATAAGTCTCCCACAAATCACGTGGCGACAGGTTTTCGATGTCAAAATGATGGCGCGTCTTCTCAGGACCGCTGTGAACGGCAAAATGCTTTGCGCAGGCATAAAGCTTCATATACTTATGTCCGGCCGGTCCCTGCAGGCCACGCACCACGGCAAGTCCCATGCGCGCGTTCATATACGGATCCTCACCATAAGTTTCCTGCCCGCGTCCCCATCTCGGATCACGGAAAATGTTTACGTTTGGAGTCCAGAACGAAAGACCCTGATAACGGCCCACGCTGCCCTTCTTTCTCTGTGCCGTATTCTTTGCACGTGCCTCATCGCTCACCGCCGTATATATACGCTCGAGCAACACATCGTCAAACGATGCCGCCATGCCAATACACGAAGGAAACACTGTGCTGAAACCGTTGCGCCCCACTCCATGAAGAGCCTCGCTCCACCATGCAAACTCAGGTATGCCCAAACGGCTTATTGCATCAGACTGGTCGAGCATTAGCCGGGCCTTCTCTTCTAGCGTCAGTCTTGAACACAGGTCAGCAGCCCGCTCCTTTGCCGACAGGTTGGGATTCTGATACGGCAGTGTCTGCGCTCCGGCAACAACGGAACACATAAAAGCCGCGACAACAAACAAATTTCGTTTTTTCATTGTTTTCTTGGTATTTTAGATTTTGATTAAACTACAGAAAAAATAAACTTGACTCATAAAAAAATTGTAAGTTCAGGTTTATTGCAAAGATAAAATAAACTTAACAAAAACGGAAATTACACAAAATGTTTTTCGCCGGGTTTACGTCATTATAAACAAAACAAAATGTATATGAAGCAAACGACAACAATCTAAGGCGCACAAATTGTATTATATGAATGTCCGCAAGTTGCCAATCAATAAATTCGATGTTTAAAGTTCGCCCTATACGTACATGCGCAAAGTTCGAGCCTGTCAAAGAGTCTGAAGCCCAAATACCTTCTGTTGAACTTATAACAGAAC
>ENA-ORSJ01000215-ORSJ01000215.1-human-gut-metagenome-genome-assembly--contig:-NODE-215-length-66817-cov-14.852746_pt1 | contig 66817 bp, 55 predicted proteins | sample MGYA00242191_ERZ509158 | MGnify/ENA primary metagenome ERZ509158 (study PRJEB26280, sample SAMEA2338623) | human gut metagenome | biome: human gut; feature: human-associated habitat; material: faeces...
ATTACATTGGCAATCAATTCATTATAAAGTTTTATTCTTTTTACGACAGTCCCTACTTTATAAAGGTGCTCGATATGCAGGAACAGTATCGGGAGGTGAAGGAGAAGAACAAACAGAGTAAAGACGTTTTTACTTTTATATTATAAACCGTATTTTATTTATAGTGGAGGTAATGAGATAGTTCTCAAATTTAAACATCGATATTTTGGTAGGATATTTTCATCTTTCAGAATAGATGAATTTCTTCTTTTTGTATAAAATTTGGGAGGTCTTATTGGCCGAGTATAGAATTTCTTATCCCTGATAAAACGAATTGATCTCGTATCGTTAGAGCATAATAATTTACACCCAGAGACTCGTACCATAGCTATAATATGTGGATCATCGAAATCAGGATCGTTTTCAAGGGATTCCACATATTGTTGTTCTTTATCGACTTCCTCATCATTTAAAGGAATCGCTCGATTATAAATATTGAGAAGAGAAAATATTTTTAAATAGGGTGTTTTCCCAAGTTCTTTTTTATATTTTGTACCTCCGTATACTACTCGTCCATGTCCCTCGGTTATCCATTTTAAAACGGGCTCAAACTCCCTATGCTTCATTGCGGCTTGTGAAAAAACCGATGAAAGAATATTTATATCAAGAATAATGCACATAGCAATACTAAATATCCAGCACTTTTAATTCTTCATCAATAAAGAAACGACCGTATGCTTCAGGCATATTTTGGTCATATTTTCCATTTTGGCTAATTGGAATTGTCGTAAATGATGTATTTGTACCTTTTCGTTCAAAGAATACAACTTGGGAACTGGGCTTGTCTTTATGTGGTCCCTCTGTAACATTATCTTTTGCCAAACAATATCGGAATCTATTAATTGTAAAATCGCTATGTGTTTCTATGTAGAATTTATTATGATTGTTTTTTGCATTTGTGTAAATTAATTCTCCAAATGCAGCTTGAGCTTTAGGATGAAGATGTACTTCAGGCTGTTGTATTGCGTATCGGTCATTATTAGATGTTAATATTTCAATAAGGACTGGCATGATTTGGGATACACCATAACCTACGTTTGTTAATTTAATATTCGTCTTATCATAAGTCACATCTATTTCAAAAGGGGCCCCCTCGCCTTTAAATTTTTCTATCGATATTCCATCAAATAGCGCACTTTGTTTCCCAAACTTATTTAAAGCTGCAATAATTTGTTGTTGTTTTTTCCCTGAGGATTGCAAAATTGATTTTAACAAGACTGGCGTATGCAAACCTTCTGGGCTATAGTTATATGTAAAATTTTCATAATATCTTTGTGCCTTTGCGCGTATCGGGGCAATCCAAGTAACACCTCTCATAAAGGGTATTATTGGGGAGTGAATATTATTGTTAAGAGTATTATTTAACTTTTGTATTGCCGTAAAAAAAGGTGTCTTTTCTGTGGCTAAATTTAGTTTACATATTTTTTTGCTAATTTCTGAATCATTTATCCATGCAACAAAATCTTCATCTGCATATTTTTTGATAGAATATGTGATACCTCCCGATTTATTATTCAAAAATAGCACGACAGTTTGTTGCTTTATTATACACTTATATTCAGACAAACGTGCATTCCCTTTTTTATTAACAAAGGTAAAAAGATGGAACGCAGGAGAATCATTGTGCTTCATATTTAGCTCAACTCCTATCCGAAAATACGTTTGGTTTGTAGAGTTTTTATTAATCAATTCATTAAAATAACCAACTGTAATAGTATCGTTATTGAGATTCCCTGTAAACCAAAAATCTGCAGTTGTTAGAATATTAATTAATGACAATAAGGCCGTCTTACCTGAGCTATTTTCACCCACAAAAAAATTCACATCTTTAAATGATAAAAAGAGCTGATTATAGCCTTTGTAATTATCAAGATAAATCTGTTTCATAATAAATGGTATTTTATCTTTATAAAGATAAATATTTTTTTGTATATCACAAAATAGCCCATCTTAATAAAGATTTAAATTTTAGTTTGCAAATAAGATCTGACAAGTTTTGATTCTAGACATGAAGTACATACTAACCTTAAGACCTGTCGCAAAATCCAGAAGAAGTGTAGAGACATAGCATTAAAATAAATTGACGCATTCTTCTGCTTACATACAAACACCCTGTAAAACACCCCTCCCCCTGTTCGGATTGAAAAACGAATTTCGGGGAGGGATTTTTTGTGGCTGATTATCGGAAATTTTTCCAGAAAACAACAAAAGCAACAGACAGATGATGAGTGTATTTATTTATTCATCATCTAATCTGTAGCTTTATGCAATTACGTCCATCCATGCGCCGTGCAGCCAAAATGAGGCTGGCACTGGCTGGAGCCTCGGGGTCGGGAAAGACCTACTCCTCGCTCCTCATTGCTTACGGCATGACCTCCGACTGGTCCCGTGTGGCCGTCATCGATTCCGAGAACGGCTCGGCCGATCTCTATGCCCATCTGGGCAATTATCAGGTCCTCACCCTGCCCGACTACTCTCCCGAGACCTATATCGAGGCCATCGGCATTTGTGAACAGGCGGGTGCCGAGGTCATCATTATCGACAGCATCTCCCATTGCTGGGATTACCTGCTCGATTTCCACGCCAACCTGCAAGGCAACTCCTTTGCCAACTGGGCCAAGGTCACACCCCGTCAGAATGCCTTCATCCAACGCATTCTCAACTCCTCGTGCCACATCATCTGCACCATGCGTTCCAAGCAGGATTATGTCCTCTCGGACAAGAACGGCAAGATGATTCCCGAGAAGGTGGGCTTGAAGGCCGTGCAGCGCGATAACGTGGACTATGAGTTCACCGCCGTGCTGGACATCGCCATGAACCACAAGGCCACCACCTCCAAAGACCGAACTGGCCTCTTCACGGGTCGTCCCGAGTTCACGATAACCCCTGCCGTGGGGCAAGCCATCCTCAAATGGTGCAACATGACGCAGACAGCACAATCGAATCCTTCCACGCAAAACCTCCACAGCCATGCTTCCAGCCTTTCAGCCTGAACCCGAATTTGCCGCAGGGTGGAATCTTCCCGTGGAGGAGGCAGCCATCGCAGAGGAGCGTCAAGCAACGCCGATTGTGTCGCTCGGAACCGCACCGCGTACCCGTCGCTTTATCGAAGCCAACACCAAGCCTGTCGCTCTGGCCCATCTGAAGAACGATTGTGTCGTTCCCGTATTCAGCAAGGACAACGAGGTGACGATCTCCCACCAGAGTTTTATTGAAACGGTATTGGGAGCTGCTCACCGTATGTTTCCCCAGGAGGCCATCGACACGCCCGACATTGTCGTTTCGCATATCATCAAGGGGCGGATTCCCGAGGCTATTCACAAGCCCGTGAATCAGCTCCTGGAGACGGACAAGACCATCTATTACGAACGCATGGCCTTCTGCTTTGAGGTTCCCTCGATTTACGAAGAGGTGGCAGGCAATCGGCTCCATCTCTCGATCGGAGGAGTGCGGGCCTACAACCATGAAAATCTCTATTCGAAAAAGACGGTCGAGAAGTTCAAGGTCTTCATCGGTTTCAAGAACCTTGTCTGCTGCAACCTGTGTGTATCGACCGACGGATTCAAGCGGGAGTTGCGGGTAATGAGCGTGCAGGACTTGTTTGAGGCTTCGTTGCAGTTGTTTCAGCAGTATGATGCTGAACGGCACATTAAGCAGATGGCAGCTTTACAGCGGCAATCGCTCAGTGAACACCAGTTTGCCCAGCTGATCGGCAAGGCTCGGTTGTATCAATACCTGCCCACAGCCGAGAAACGGCAGCTTCCAGCCATGGAGTTTACCGACTGCCACATCAATGCCGTGGCAAAGGCTTACTACACGGACGAGCACTTTTCACGAGGGAACAATCCCGAGATTGACCTGTGGAGGGTCTACAACCTCTTTACGGGAGCCAACAAGTCCAGCTACATCGACACCTTCCTTGACAGGTCGCTGAATGCAACGGAGCTGATTGCAGGAATCGGTCGGGCCTTGGAGGGGGATTCCGAATATGGTTGGTTTGTGGAGTAACGCTTTACAGAGAAGAATACCCTTGCTGTCTTATGACGGCAGGGGTATTTTCTTATGCTCCAAAACAAAGCGCACTAATACATAGCAAGATAGCTATATTTCTCACAATCTATACGTTACGATTTGCTGCAAAATCTGCAACATACGGATATGGCATTTATGCCGACGTAACGTCGGAATCCATGGTTTTGAGGGCTCTTAAAAGCAGAATTTTTGAATTTATGCAAGCGTAACAACAAAATCTTCTATTCCAATTTATAAAGAACAAAGTTTTGATTCCATAGGTTGAACTATTGCACAGGACCTTTGTTTTTGAGAACTTTGTAACTACAATACCCCGAGAATGTTGCGTATTGAGAAACATTTTCTAACTTTGTGGCATCGTCCCCAAACGGACGAAGACATATTAGTTTAGTGAAAGTGTTTCGCTAATCCTTGAGAGAAAATGTGGAAGTTTTCAATGTGCAGGGATAACGCAACGCTCATCACCGTATATAGGCATATATCGTTCTCGATATATTCTATTCGGTGTGGGGTATTGTTTATTTGCACATAGGTCATTCCACAACCTTCTCTCAGATAAACGAACAACTCCACACTTTCTTTTTACCAATAAATCACCGCATTAGGAGTTGGTACGGTAGATTGGAGATTATTATGTCTCGATTTGAGCAGGTAGCCCAAGAGGTTGCCGAAAATTCTTATTTGAGAGAATGGTACGATAAGGTTATGTCAATTATCGGTGACTATCCTCCTGCCTATCTTACTGAAGATAGAATCATAGAAACGGTTGCAAATAAAATGATTGTTCGTAACGAAGGTGATATTCCCAATGAAGAAGACCGTATCTTCTTTACAAAAATCTTATGGGTCATTTTGGAACGTATAAAAGGTAATTACGAATTTCTACCATGTGCTGAAAAAGAGTTACAACAGAAACTACATGCAAAGCAAGTATCCTTACTGATTAAAAAAGCCAAAGATTGATTTATTAACCATATAAATTTTTGTCATGAAAAAACTATTGACCTTTACCGTATTACTTGCAGTGGTTGGGTTTACATCGTGTAAATACGATGACGACGACATTTGGAACAGTGTACACGGTTTGGAAGATCGTGTGGCTAAACTGGAAGAGCTTTGCAAGCAGATGAACACCAATATTTCATCGTTGCAGACCATTGTAACAGCATTGCAGAGTAACGATTATATAACAGGTATTACACCGATAACTAATGATGGCGAAATTATTGGTTATACGATAACCTTTGCAAAAAGCAATTCTATTACGATTTATAACGGTACAGATGGTAAAGACGGAATAGATGGCGAGGATGGAGCTGATGCTGTAACACCCATCATCGGAGTAAAACAAGACTCAGATGGCGTTTATTATTGGACGCTCAACGGCGACTGGTTGACAGATGATGAAGGAAATAAAATTAAAGCCGAGGGTACGGACGGTAAAGATGGTGCAGACGGTTCGGGTGGAGAAGATGGAACGAATGGCAAAGACGGCATTACTCCTAAACTCGAAATCCGAGAGGGCTATTGGTGGATTTCCTATGACAACGGAACGAATTGGACGCAATTAGGCAAGGCCACAGGAGAAGATGGAAAGGATGGAACAGACGGCAAAGATGGAAGTAGCATTTTCAAAAGCGTAACAGAAGATGATGAAAATGTTTATTTTACATTAGCCGATGATACGATTATTACAATCCCTAAAAGTGTAACATTATCTATACGTTTCGATTCTTCCAATCTTATCAATATTTCAGCAGGAGAAACGAAAACGCTGAATTATACGATAACCTCTTCCTCGGAAACGGTAACTATCGAAACCTTTGAGCAGGCAGGTTGGAAAGTCGAGATTACGGAGCAAACAAAATTGACAGGAACAATTGCTATTACCGCACCTAATCCTATTCGTGATGGAAAGATTTTGATTATTCTGACAGACGCCCATAATTCCTACATGAAAACAATTACGTTAAAAGGGGTAGGAAATACCATAACCACCGTGCAAGACACCTATACAGTCAATGCAGCAGGAGGCTTGTTGGATGTTGCCGTTACAGCCAATATAGATTATACTATTCAGATTCCACAAGATGCAAAAACGTGGCTGAGCGTTCAATCGCAGGGAGAGAATATTCGTTTTTCTGTTGCTGAAAATGAATCTTATGATGGACGTTCTGCTGATATTACATTGGCAGGTGTGGATGGTACGACCTCATGTAGAGTAACGATTACACAGCTACAAAAGGATGCAATTATTCTGTCTGAATCGGATTATGAATTGACCAATGAACAGCAGACCTTACAAGTGGTTTTACAAAGCAATACGGATTTACTTGTAGCAATTCCAGAAACCGACACATGGATTACTCATGTCAGCACCCGTGCAATGACTGAGCGGACATTGAATTTCAATATAGCATCAAACGATGGCTCTCAATCCCGTACTGGGCATATCACGATTCAAACTACGGATAAGAATGTTTTCCAAACAATAACTATTGTGCAAAAAGGCGAGGTTGCCGAGGTGCTTACATTTGAAGACCCGCTATTCAAATCCTATTTAACGGCCAATTTTGACACTAATGGCGACAAGGAAATAGACACAAAAGAGGCCCTTAAAATAACATCAATCAAATGTGATGGTAAATCCATTTATTCGTTAAAAGGCATAGAATATTTTGCCAATCTTAAAACGTTGGACTGCTCAAATAACAGTGTGGTCGAATTGGATTTGACACAAAATACGCAACTTACAGAGGTTAAATGCTTCTCAAACAGTCTTGTGGATTTAAAAATAGGCGGATTGGAAAATCTATCTTATTTGGACTGCAACACGAATAGTTTGACAGCAATAGACACAAATACGAATCCTGCTTTGACCTATTATAATTGTGCATCGAATGTTATAAAGGCGTTGGATGTTAGCAGTAATACAAAACTCGAAAAACTCTATTGTCATTCATGCCGATTATTAACCTCATTGAATATTAAAAATTGTGGAAATTTAACAGCCCTTTATTTAACAAGCAGTTCATCTAATTGCGTGTCGCAATCAACTATTACCATTTATAATTCCTCTTTACAATCTTTAATTCTCGGCGGATATGCTAAATGGACGAAAGCTGATATTTCAAGTAATGCTTATTTGAAAACCGTTGATTTGAGTGAACTGCCAACACTAATAACACTTAATTGTACGGATAATGCACAATTAACATCGCTAAACACAGATAAATGTTATGCGATTAAATACGTTGATTGCAGTTCAAATATTCTTTCTGCTTTGGATTTATCGACTAATAGAGCATTGCAGACATTGGATTGTTTTGCAAATAATCTGACAGCACTTGATTTAAGCAATAATGTTGCATTGCAAACGATAAATTGCTATGAAAATCAATTAAAGAGCCTTGTCGTCAATAATTGTCTATCTCTAAATGATTTAGACTGCCATAGCAATCAATTGCCAACATTGCTTATATATAATTGTTCGGAATTGAAAAGTTTAAAATGCTATGACAATCAATTGAATGAATTGAACGTGACTAATAATCAAAAGTTGACATTTATAAATTGTTGCAACAATAATATAGGAAATATGGATATATCCCACTTAATCAACCTTGATAATTTTTATTGTTGTGGAAATAGTAATTTGTTGCCATCTATGATAACAGGGGGTTTAAAGATTGGTTATGGTATTCATGTTGAAGGTGGCGATGGAATTATTTACTCTTTTGAAAACGGCACACAAAAAGGCAAGGTTATATCACTTGATGAAGTAGAAGCAATCCGAGATGATGCCTATATCTGGTGTCAATCTAAACATGGGAACTGGATGCTACCAACAATAGAAGAATGGAAACTCATTGACGCAACAAAGATGGCTATATTTGAAGCTATAAAAAATATGGATTCAATTGAACTGTCTGAAGGCTACTATTGGTCTTCATCTTATTATATTGAACCATCTCAAGGAAATACAGGTTATGGATACGCATGGCATATCTATACTGATAAAACAGGAACTGATGGATATATATCCCTCGTTTCGGCATTAAATGCGAGAGGAATAAGTTCATTCTAATCCTGTTCATATAATTTCAATTCTTTAATTGAGACAAACTTGGCCAAAGATATTAAATCGCTTTGGCCAAGCTTGTCCTTTTATACTATTTGCAAATCTCATAAATTTTGACTATATTTATATCATAATCAAAGATTTAATCACCCCTATAAATTTTAGCTGAAATGAAAAGAAAAACACCAAGAATAGAATGAAAAACAGGAACGGAAATAAAAGAGGGCATGGAATTAGCCTATGTCGCCAAATCCGTAAGTTATGACGATGATTGTGTAATGACGCTCATTGTTGCCCGTAAAAAAGATAATCCTACACCCGTAGAGTTTTGATACATGTTTGCTTTGGATATAGACCCTGCACAACAAGTATCCATGACTTTTCAAAAAAGAGGACAAGGGTTTGCAGGCATGTCTTTTCTGCTAAATCCAGCAATCGAAATCCCAGCAATGGCGTTCCCCAATATCGTTACCTTTACAGAATCTACTGAAACCTTGAATATGTTTCAAGCACATATCGACAGCGATATGATCGTATTCGATTATACGACAAAAGAAGGCAACCCGACTGCATTCAAATTCCCGTTGGCTGGCTTCAATGAGAAATATCTGGACCAGTTTGTATAAACCTATGAAATACAAAATATCCAACAACTACAGAGGGCAAACTTGAACTAGACATCCGTTCTGTATAAGTTGTCCTTTATTATCTATTGTCCGATAAGAAACATATTTACGGGCTTCAGAAGTAGCAACCTATCTAATCTAATAAATATAGTCATCAAAGAAATATAATATCTCTTTACATGCTTCCCAGGGGAACAATGTCTTAAACACAGAACCAGGAATCAGCGTTATATCCAGATTTTCTACCTCATAATGACAAACTGGACTAGAATCAACCTGTTTTGCTTTACACGGCAAGAAAGCAGAAGAGTCTTTCCATCTACAAGTTATCACATTCATTTTAACATCGGAAAAACTAAACTTACGCTCTGAACCTATTTTCAATTGCGGATAAATCAACCAACAATGACCAATAAACCAACACATCTCCTGCTGAAAGGCGTTTACATCTTTAACAAGAGCAAGAGTATCTAAAAACTCATCAATAGATATCTCAAATCTGTTTAATATATACAACAGCCGAGTTACTTGATTGGTTGTCGAGATAAAATAGTTTTTCCCATTATATCCCCTCTGCCAAGTATATGGTGGAATATTTTCTTTTTTAATATTGTAATTTGGATGGGTGAGAAAACTTGTAATATGGCGAATATTCGTAATAATATTTTCCTCATTCCCATATTTACGCATTATAAACGAGGCCAATTGTTTACAGATATTAGGAAAGATCTCCTTATTGAATGGGATTTTATCCACAATCCATTCTTCAATAACATCCGCCAAGGAATATTCATAAGGAGCAGAAGAAGAGAATTTATGGATATAACCCGTAAAATCAGTCTGTTCCCCATAAAAATGGTGAAAAATATTTTTGATATTCTGAAAATGACAAACCAACAATATCTTATCAAAATTGTACTTGTTTAAAGGATCGCCATCTGCAAGTTTTTGTTCTGAATAATCCCGTATATCCCAATGTGCCGAAAACACATTAAGGATGCGGAAAATATGAGCAGGGTCAATGCGGTCCATGTCCTCAATAACAAGTACCACTTGTTTCCCGTTTTGTGTCTTAAGGTCCGTAATTAACTGGTATATAATCTGAGATATAGGGTCAAACTCGTATATTCCTCCTTTTTGCTGAGTAAACTCATCCAGATACGATTCAATATTATCCGATTCAGATTTATTAGCTTCCTTTGAAAATGCCTTAAACTTTACAATATTATCGCGTAAGATTGTCATGCTTGTTTGAGGAATATTTGCCAAAGAAGTCGTAACTAATTCAACAATATCCGACACAAGGTCTTTCCCGTTTTGATTTAAGAATCCCCACAACCTTAAAGCAAAACCATATTTCTCATCTGAAAGATCAACTGCCGACGTCATCAAGATTTGCAAAAGTATATCTCGTTTGATATACTCAAAGATGTCTTTATTTTCAGCAACCTGATAATTGACAGGATATATTGTAAGAAAAATGTACTTGTTGAATGTCTTTTTCTTAAATTCATTGAGGAAAAAACTCTTTCCATCCCCGAAACGAGCAGACAGAATACATCGACAATTACGATCAAGATAATCAGAGAAAGTCGTGATTTCAGAATCTATAGGAATAATATCTGACATATTACTTGGGCTATTAGGTTTTATAAAAATACGAACTTTCTATAGAGAAACAAAAGCAATCAATCTTTTCCAAAGACAGACTTTGCAAAGGGGGCTCAAATAGGCCCCTTTGCGAAAGTTTGTCCTTCGATTTTTGCATCGAGAACATTCTACATCAACAAACTTAACTCATGAGACAATTATGAAAAAGTATCACACGACAGATTACGGATAGTCCATAGATGAATACAATGGCTATCAATATTTACAAGACATTTTCTATTAACCAGCAGTCGGGAGGCAGGCTCTACATAGGGTATGCATACAGCCAATTACAGAAGACCGTAACGCTCATAATCGTCTGATTAACAGCATGATAATCCGTAGCTCAGCAGGTAGAGCACAACACTTTTAATGTTGGGGTCCTGGGTTCGAGCCCCAGCGGGTTCACCAGTAAAGAGTTGATAATCAGTCGATTGTCAACTCTTTTTGTTTTCCTACCCTACCCCGATTTCGGGTTCTGAATCTCGAAAAACGCCCTTTTTCGGGCTCAGGGTATACATTAGGGTATGCATTGAAGTGGCATTTTCGGTCCTGCTTATTAAGTACGTTGGGTGGGGTTGAGTTCTAGATGCAAGAAAGGAATATGTCATCGATAAATCAAATACTTGAATCATTCAAGCCTTAACGAATTGTTATTGTATTAAAAATCGTATCTTCGTATAAAATAATGGAAATAATTACCATGGATGACATAAGACTGGAAAATCATGTTGCATCGGAATGCTTGGAAAGATTTCTTGCCTGACATTAATGATGATGGCGTTGGAATGTTTTGTGAATGAAAATATACCCAATGATTTCAACGCAGGTAAAGATGATAACGGTGAGGTTAGAAATAAAGAATATGTTGAACGACGCTGGTCATTAGAACAAAAGATGCAGGCCATAAGAGAAAGCAAGTCGATAATTGATTCACAATATAACTTGATGTCTCGCCTTCGATTTCTCTATGACCTGCGGAATGATTTTGTTCATCTAAAATCTGGTAGCTCTAATAAAAAAGAAGACCCATGCGTAGATTGCTATGAAAGATTGTTAGGTCTTGATTTGAATTTAGATTTCAACAGGTTCAAAGAATATGTAAAGTTGGTTCAGCCCGATATTGTCTTAGATTAGTTGATAGTTAACGCGATGAATCCCGGCCGGTGGCCCGGCCCGAATCCTTTCATAATATCATGCAGCAGCCTCTACCCTACCTCTATTTCGTGCTGGGCGTCCTCCTGGCTCTCCTCTGCTTCGCGGCGCTGCTCTACCTCTCATACAGGAAGAGCGGCAAACTGCGGGATATGGTGCGCTTCGTTCTGTCGCCCCGGGAGTATGGCGAGCTCGACCTGCGGACAGCCAGCATCCTGAAGAGCTTCCTCTGGTTTCTGGCCATCCACCTGTCGCTGACCTTCCTCTACCACTTCACCGACGTGCTGATTCATGCCGGGGATGCCGCCGGGAACAGCGTCGGGCAGGCTGCACGGAGCCTTCCGCTCTGGGTCGTGCTCCTCCTGCCGCCGCTGCTCGAGGAGACGGCATTCCGTCTGCCGCTCCGCCGCAGGCGGACATACCTTACCGTTGCGGCAGCAGCGTTGATATTCTTCATCTCGGCCCCTCTCTTTTCGACCCGGGTCTATGACGTTACGTGGCCCCGAATCCTGTCGTGTGCCGCCGTGGCGCTGCTTGTCTGGTTCCGGGGCTATGGATGGATTCGGCGGCTCGGCTTCCGAAGCTGGTTCTGGGGGTTGGTGCTCCTCTTTGCGCTGCTGCACGCGTCAACTATGAACTCGGCGCAATGGATGCGGGCGAATGGCTCCGCGTCCTGCTGAAGGAGGCCGTCAAGATACCGAGTGCCCTGATGTTCGCCTACATCCGGCTCCGACACGGATTCACGCTCTCCATTGTGCTGCATTTCATCGTCAATCTTTCGGCCTTCCTGCTCGGCGCGATGGCCTGATGTGCAGTTCGCCCTCGAGAAGATGTCTGCACGTGCGCCGCTTCGTCGCGCCTCCGGGACAGAATCTCCCGCCCGGAACCGTCGGCATGTTCCGGATATGGAGGTGGGCGGCCGACGGATTGAAGACCGGGGCGGCGGAAGAAATGCGCGGCTCGCCGGCACAGAATATCCCTAAATTTGCTACTTTTGTTCCGTTATGGCAGTACAGACCAACATACCACAGCTCGCGGCTCTCCGCATGGCCGTCGAGCAGCGTTTCGGACACGGAATGGAGAGCCGCTACGATTACACGCAGCTGGGAGGCGATATCGAGCGGGTCACCCGCGAGCACATCTCGGAGAATACGCTGCGCCGGCTCTGGGGCGGCATCAGCGGTTACGACACGGTCCACCGGCGGACGCTCGACGTGCTCTGCCGCTACGCCGGCTTCGAAGACTGGGGCGATTTCTGCGAGCGGCTCTCGCACGAGGGCGGACGCGAGTCGCAGCTCGTGGAGGAGGGGCACACCATCCGCTCCGGAGAGCTGAGCGTCGGCGACCGGCTCCGCATAGGATGGCTGCCCGACCGTGAATGCATCGTCGAGTTTGAGGGCGACGACCGGTTCCGCGCCGTCGCGTGCCGCAACTCCACCATGCGGGAGGGCGACCGCTTCGAGTGCCGCCTCTTCATCCGCGACTATCCCCTTGCCGTCGACCGCTTCGAGCACGACGGGCAGCTCTATCCCCGCTATGTGATGGGCCGCGAGCACGGCCTGACCCTGCTCGAACGGCTGTAGCCGTCGGGCGGTCGTACGTTGAACCATCGGCCGCCCGCCCAAACCGCATGCACCATGAGTGAATTTTCACATACGGAGCCTTTCGAACCGCATCCGGCCGATGCGGTCGTCGAGCTGTGCAGTCTGGTGAGCGAAGGCCCCCTGTTCCGTACCTACAAGGCGCGGAAGGGGTCGAAATATGTGATTCTCAAGGCGCCCGTCTCTGCCGACGCCATGTCGCTCGGAATGCTCCGGCGCGAATATGAGCTTGCATGCGACCTCAACCATCCCTGCATCGCCCGCACCGTAGGGTTCGAGGAGCGGACGCCCGCAGGACCGGCCATCGTGATGGAATACGTCGCGGGGGTGAACCTCGGCGACTTCGTGGTCTCCGACCCTTCGCGGCTTCGGCGCAAGGCCGTGTTGCGGGATATTCTGGACGGCGTCGACTACCTGCACCACCGGGGAATTATCCACAACGACCTCAAGCCCGACAACATCATCGTCACCCCGACGGGAGCCGCGCGGATTATCGACTTCGGTCTCTCGGCCAGCAGCGACAGCCTCTACCGGGGCTGCTTCGGCGGGACCCGAGGCTACACGGCGCCCGAGGTTCTGCGCGGCGGCGAGCCAGCCGGTCCGGCATCAGACATCTACGCCGTGGGCCGGCTGATGGAGTCGCTCTTCGGCGGGAAGACCTACCGCCGCATTGTCCGGCGGTGCACCGCCCTGCAGCCTTCGGCGCGCCCGCGCGACATCGGGGAGCTGCGCCGGCTGCTCCGCCGCAGTGAACGCCGACCGGGGCTCCTTGCGGCTGCTTTGGCGCTGCTGCTGGCCGCAGGTCTCCTCCTCTTCGGACTTGCCCGGCAGCGCTCCGGGATGGAGCGGCGCATCGACGGGCGCGTTGCCTCCCGCGTCGAGGAGCGGGCCGACTCCCTCGGCGAACGGCTGAGGGAGCGGAGTGCAGCACTGCGGCAGCATTACGAAGGGGAGCTCGGTCCGCTCTTCAGCCAGACGCTGGAGCGCATTCGTGAGCAGCACTGCCGGGAGGCCGCCCAGGTGCTTACCGTTCCATACTACCGGCGGGCCGTACCCTATCTGGATTCGGTATGCCGCCGCTTTCCCCCTGCGCCAGACGGCTCCGTCCGTGAGGAGACGGTGGTCGTCGGAGAGGTGTTCGCCGCCTACAGGCGGGCCCTCGATTCGGTGCTGATGAACCTGCCCTCCATCGAGGAGCTTCCCGCAGCCCGGCGCGACTCCCTGCGGCGGTATGTCGAACGCCTCTCCGAGCAGGTGATGCAGCCTGCCCAAGAGCAGTAGCGGCCATCCTCCTCGCCCGTGTGGCTTTTCCGCGCGGCCGACTTCGCTCTTTCCCCTCACCCCTCACTCTTTCCCCGTCCTTTTCCTTCTTGCCCCGGACCGACGGCGTTCTTGCAGCTTCTTCCCGCATCGCATCCTTCCCGTGTTGCCGTCTTCTTTGCGACGCCCTCTTCCCGCGTTGCCGCCCTCTTTGCGTCGTCGCCCTTCCCGCATTGCACCCTTCACGCGTTGCCCTCCCCGCTGAAAAGGGCCAAAAAGGGCTATTGCTTTAGCCCGTTTATTCCGCATCTTTGCCTTCGCAAACAATCCCATCCCGAATATGAATGTCATGCTGATAATCGGTATCCTGCTGCTGGTCGCTCTGGGCGTCGTGCTGCTCAGGTTCGGATTCGGGATTCTGCTCGCCGTCATCGGATTCCTGCTGCGGAATATCTTTTGGGTCATTGTACTCATATTCATTCTAATAATGATTTTTTAACTCAGAAAGGACTATGAACCTGTCGAATCTATTCGAGAAAAAGAAGACTTCGCTGGATTATCTGAAGGAGATATCCGAGAAGCAGTCGGCGGCCAACGACATTGCCGCCCAGGCCGAACGCGACAAGGCCGACGCCATCGTCGAGGCAGCCCGCGAGAAGACCCGCGCCACGATGCTCCTCAAGGAGCGGGAGGAGCGTGCCGAGCTCTCCAAACGGATTAACGAGCTGGTATTCGATACGTCCAACCCCCAGAGCATGATTGCCGGCCTGTCGTATCTGGGCAGCCTCGTGGATGGATGGCTGGGCAGCAACGACTCCGAGCGCGCCTACCGCACCCTCAGCCGGGCCGCCGAGTCGAAACTGAAGCTGGGGCTCGCCCAGCTGACGCATGCCGACCCCACGAATGCCATGATTCCCTATTTTAACGGCATGCTCGAGGGCTTCGTCGAAAAGCGCCGCAAGCTGCAAAAACAGCACATCATCCGGCTCACCATCCCCTGGGGGCTCCTGGTGCTCGACCTGTTGGTCATGTGCATCTACGGCGCGGTCACGGATTGGGAAGAGGTGGGCAGCAGCCTGTCCGGCGTCGGTGCGTTTATCTTTTTCTTCGCCGGAATCATCATGCTGACCAGGCAGCACCCCATCGACCGGGACGATGACGATGATGATTGACCCCTCCGGAACCTCTTCCGCACGGCAAATCGCCTCCGTATCACCCGGGCGGGCGCCTCTGCGCCCCCTGCAGCACAGTTACCAAACCCTTAAAACGCATAACGATGAAGAAACTTTTGGCTCTTGCCATGATGGTTGCCATGGCCTCATGCTCATCCAACGCTCCCCGGATGGTCAACCCCACCTCCGCCGATTTCGCATCGGGCGGCGTGGCGCACTATCTCCAGGTCGCGAATCAGCCGGCCGAGCTCTCGCTCTCCCGCTCCGAGGAGGATGCCTCCATGCGGTATATCCGCCTCAGGACGATACTCGCGATGAAGTCCGACGGCCTCCGGAAGACGAAGGCGGACGACGTGAAGTTCCCCGATACGCTCGCCGCCGCCGCTGTCACGCTCGTCGACGGTGAAGGGGCCCCCGTGGCCGAACTTCGCCTGAGCGACGCCTCACTGCCGGCACTCCGGAAGCTCCTGACCGGAAATGCGGGCGACACGACCCAGGTCGTCTTCGAGGCGGCATATCCCGACAAGGGTGAGGCCCGCGACCTGTTCCGCTCCGTTGCGGAGTTCACCCCCTCGCAGACCGCCGACATCGAGCCCGTGGCCGTCGGGTTCTACATCCTGACGGAGTATGTGAAGCGTCCATGGGGCGTCAGGAACCGCTATGAACTTCGCGTTCTGTACAATGGAACGGCCGAATACCTCTGCTACAGCTATCCTGACAGAGGCAAAGCGGAGACCAACACCTGGCGGGGAATATGGACCTCCGACACCTATGAGCGCGGCAGCGGCCGGGTGGGTTATTACCAGCTGCTCATCAACGGCTGGGGCGGCAGCACGATTCGGCTCTTCCTGCCCAAATCGCTGGACCACCTCTACGACGACTGGGGCTGCATGGTAAAGAGCAATACCGGGGCGGGCTACCGAATCGTCAAATCCGAGACGCTGACCCGCAAGGCCAGTTGACCTCCGCATCGTGCGGCACTCCGGCACCGAGGCGCGCACCCCGCCAAAGCGGTGCCGCACGTGATGTCCGCCGGAACCACGCCGGAGCGGAGCAGCCCGTTCCTTCGAAGCGGACCGCACACCCCACCTCCCGGACCCTTTTCGGGCCGAAGCACACGACAATACCCCCGCGAGCGTTGCGTATTGCGAAAACATTTTCTAACTTTGTGGTGCCGCCCCGCGTGGGTGGCTACATATTGTGTTAGTGAAAGTGTTTCGCTAATCCTTGACGACAAAATTTGGCGATTTTGAAAGGCACAGGGATAGGCAATACAAACACTCGTCACCGTCTATGGGCATATATCGTTCCGATATATACTTGTTCCGGTGTGGGGTATTGTTTATTTGTGCCTGGGCCTCGCCAAATGCCTGTCGCCGGATAAACGAACAACTCCACACTTTCTTTTTGCGGACAATTTGCAGACAATCCACCGCAGCGGAGTTGATACGGTAAGACAAGCGTCACTGTTTTACTAAAAATCAATGTATATGAAAAAACTGCTACCCTTGTTATTGAGTGGCTTGCTGCTGATGGGATGCAGCAAGATTAACGAGCGGATTGACAAGCTGACCAATCGGGTCGACGAGCTGGAGCGGACGACCATTCCGGGCATCGACCAGCAGCTTGAATCCATCCAAAAGACGCTGCCGCAGCTGCAGCAGACCGACGAAGAGATTAAGGGCTACATTGCCGAGCTGCAGGAGCGGCTCGCCAAGCTCGAGCAGAGCCTTTCGGAGCTCGACGCCGAGGTTGCGAACCTCGGTCAGGAGTACGGCGAGGTGGTCACGCAGCTGAACGAGTACCGCAAGGAGCTCGAGGGGCGCATCGAGTCCATCAACGCCCTCATCGAGTCGCTTCAGGCGGCCGACAGCGGGCTCGAGGAGAAGATAGCCGCGCTGGACGGCCGTCTGGACGACCAGCAGGATTGGGTGACGGCCACCTTCGCCACGCTCGAGCAGTACAACGGACTGGTCGGTGACATCGCCTCCATCGAGGCCTCCATCGAGGCCGTCAACGCGAGCATCACCGACCTCGAGGCTCGGATGAAAGAGAAAATCGCCACCGACATCGCCGCGGCCGTCTCCGGACTGGAGGAGGAGCTGCAGGCGAAGGTTGCGGAGATTACCGACGCCTACACGCAGGCCATCGCTACGGCCCGCGAGGAGCTGACGGCGGCCTACACGGCAGCCATCGACACGGCCATTGCCGACTGCATCGACTCGATGAAGAGCTGGGTCAACGAGCTGCTGGCCAACTACTACGACATTGCGGCGGTGGATGCCAAGCTGCAGCTGCTGCAGGATGCCATCGCCGCGGGCGATGCCGCCACGGAGGAGAAGCTGAAGGGCGAAATCGATGCGGTCAACAAATCCATCGAGTCGGCCCGTGCGGAGCTGACGGCCGCCTACGAGGAGGCGATTGCCGCCGCCATCGAGGAGCACAACGGCGTCATCGAGAGCAAGCTCGCCGAGCAGCTTCAGAGCGTCAACAGCCGCATCGACCGGGAGGTCAAGGCGCTCACGGAGCGCATCGACGCGATTGAGGCACGCCTCGAGGAGCTGGAGGGACGCGTCGACGACCTTGCGGACGAGCTTGCGGCCCTGCTCAAGCGGATTCAGTCCATCTCCTACATCCCGCGCTACGACGACGGCAAGATTGAGGTGCTCCGCGTGGAGGGTCAGGACAACGGCATCGCCGAGATGGACTATCAGGTCTCACCCCGGGATGTCGTTGCTGAGCTGGAAAAGGTATGGGAGGAGGCCGTAAGCGTGAAGGCGGTCCATACGAAGACGCGTGCCGTCGATTTCATCGAGATGCCGGTCATTGGCTTCGAGGCCGATGCCGAGACGGGAGTCATCACGGTGAAGGCGAGCGGTGAGAATCTGGGCGAGGAGTTCTTTGCCGGAACCCAGTCAGCCAGCGCCGCACTTTGCATCTCGGACGGCAACAACGACGTAACGTCGGAGTATGTTCCGATGGAGGCAACCTCCTATGACCCCCTCAAGACCATCTTCTACACCACTTCGGATGGAAAGACAATCTCTCCGAAGATGAGCAATATCATCGGGAATACCTATGTGGACGGTCAGGGTGTGATACTCTTCGACAGTCCCGTTACGGAGATTCCTGCAAATGCATTTGAAAACATTAAAACCCTAACCAGCATTACAATTCCAGACGGAGTCACGACAATAGATAACGAAGCTTTCAGCCAGTGCAGCGGACTGACTGATATTTCGCTTCCTGAGAGCCTTACAACGATTGGAAAGGGGGCGTTCGATTACTGCAGCAGCCTGACAAGTATCATCATCCCGGATGGAGTCACGACAATAGATAACCTCGCATTCAGTCTATGCACTAACTTGGCCGACATAACACTCCCTGAAAGTCTTACCACAATAGGACAGAATGCATTCAATCAATGCGCCATGCAACATATCGAACTTCCGGCAAGTCTTGTTACCATAGACGAGTGGGCATTTCATATGTGTCACAAGTTGACTAATGTTACGTTCTCCGAAGGTTTGGAAACCATCAACACCTGTGCATTTTATCATTGCGATGCTTTGAAAGAAGTTACTCTTCCCGCAAGTTTAAAGACTTTAGGAGATGCCACATTTGCGTATTGTAGCAGTTTGGCCAACGTTACGATTTCCGGCGATATTACAAATATGGGGAAAAACGTATTTGGAGCCTGCTACGAGCTAACATCTTTCTCCGGGAAATACGCATCACCGGACCACCGATGCCTGATTGTCGATGGAAAGTTAAAGGCGTTTGCTCCGGTTGGCTTAACGGAGTACACTATTCCGGATGGCGTCACGACAATTGGAGACAATGCCTTCTTCGGATGTAAAAATCTGACAAGACTTACCATTCCCAATGGAGTTGAGACTATAGCACTTCAAGCATTCTACGAGTGCGCTGGTCTGACTGAGATTATACTTCCTGAAAGTGTGACGACGATTGAAGAAGGGGCATTCAGTGGGTGCAGCGGATTGACTGACGTATACTGTATGCCGGCAACTCCGCCGACGTTGGGCTCGAGTGTGTTTAGCAGTACCTCGGTTGCATCCATCCATGTCCCGCAGGCTTCGGTCGAGGCCTACAAATCAGCGGACGGGTGGAGCAGCTATGCCGCGCAGATTGTCGGTTACGACTTTTAGCTGAAACCGGTTGTCGCATCATCCTTCGAACGGCAGGCTCTGCAGCGGGTTACTCCCTGCGGGGCCTGCTTCTTTTTTATATCCCGGCTGCTTGGCTGTCCGCAACCCCTCTTCGTGCGTAATTCGCTCCGCAGACCTTACGCCGCACAACCGACCGCACTCCCCTACCCGCACGTCCCGCTTTGCGGGCAAAAAAACGGACGGCAGTCGCACTGCCGTCCGCGTCCAACGGATTTTCGGACGAGGCCGTTATTCGAGCGGCGTCCAGCTGTAGAAGTAGTTCTCGACGTAGTCGGCTGCCGACTTAATCTCCTTCGTCACACAATTCTTCTCGTCAAACTCGTAGGTGAGCGTCGACGGGGTGTCCGAATAGTCCCAGCCGTTGCTCTCACACAGATACTTCGTCGGCTTGCCGAAGAAGCCCAGCTCCTGAAGCCAGCGGCCGGCGCCCTTCTCAACGTAGATGTTGTGGATGCCTGCAACATTCTTCATGTTCGAGTAGATGTGCTCCTTCCAGCACTCCTCGGCTACACCGTCTTCGTTGCGGTCCTCGAATTTCGACCACTTGGTGATACATCCGTCCTCGATTACGGCATTGGCGCATACCTCACCGTTCTTCTTAACCTGCGTCACATAGCCGTTGTTGTCGTACGTGTAGGTGAACGTATCCCATTCGTCCTTGTACTCCGAAGCATATCCGTTGGCACCGAGCGAGATGGTGAAGGCCGAATAACCCGTGGCCTCAATCTTGTCACCCGAGTAGGTGAAGTCCCATTCGCGCTCGCCGTTGTTGCGGCTTACCTTGATTACCTTGCCCTCGGCGTCGAACGTGTAGGCGTAGGTGTCCCAGTCGTCGGCCCAGGTGGCGATGCGTACGTTGGCCGTGTTGCCGCCGCCGTTGCCGCCGCCGTTGTCGTCGCTCTTCGAGCAGGAGGTGTTGCAGGCAGCCACCATGGCGACTGCCGCCAGAATTCCAAAAATCTTTTTCATATCAGTCGTTTTTTGTTGGTTGAACATAATTTCGTTTTTCAGCGCTCCTCCGGCATCAGTTTCCGGCGGCAACAATCAGGGCAAGGCCTCCGATGAAGAGGAGGAACATGAGAGCCAGCAGACGGTTGACCGACTTCGGCGCACCTTTGAATTCACGCCAGATGAAGACGCCCCAGATGGCGGCAATCATCGGCGCACCCTGTCCGAGGGCATACGAGACGGCCGGGCCGGCCTCCCCCGAGGCGATATAGCTGAACGCCGTGCCGAGGCACCAGATGGCGCCGCCCAGGCAGCCCGTCAGGTGCGTGGAGAGCGAGCCGCGGAAGTACTCCGCATAGCGGACGCGCTCGCCGACGAAGGGATAGCGCATAACCAGCGTGTTGAAGAGGAAGTTGCTGGCCAGAACGCCCAGCGAGAAGATGAAGATGGCCGAATAGGGGGTGAGCATGCCCGGAGCCGGAGTCTCGAAGTTGCTGATGTCCATACCCTTGACCACGAAGCGGTAGAAGAGCGACATCAGCACGCCGGCCAGCACGGCCAGCATCAGGCCCTTGCGGTTGTTGACCGCCGCGTCCGAGCCGCTCTGCTGCTTGCCCGAGGCGATGCCGTTGCAGATGATGGCCACCACAATCATCGCCACGCCGAGGAAGAGCATGACGGGATTGCCCGACGGTGCGCCGAGGTAGTTGACAATCACGCCCAGCACCAGGGCGATGCCCACGCCGAGCGGGAAGGCCACCGAGAGTCCGGCAAGCGATACCGAGGCCGAGAGCAGGATGTTTGAGGCGTTGAAGATGACGCCGCCGAGCAGCACCCAGCCGATGCTCTTGCCGGCCGCCTGCGCCAGGTCCGTGACGAAGGGACGGCCCCCGTCGCCGAAGCTGCCCATGGTGAAGCCCAGCAGTGCGGCGAAGAGCACCATGCCGATTACATAATCCCAATAGAAGAGCTCGTAGCGCCAGCTCTTCGACGCCAGCTTCTGGGTGTTGCCCCACGAGCCCCAGCAGAGCATCGTGACGAAGCAGAACACCACGGCCAGAAAATAGTTGTCTACGATAAACATGGTTGTGAGTTTTTAGGTTTCATTCGGTTCAGTTACGGATGCGGTCCATCAGATTGCTCTTCGAGGCCTGGAAGCCGCCCATTGCGGCATCGGCACCGCTCTGTCCGTTGCGCACACGGTAGTCGTAGGGTACGCCGTCGGCCTTGCAGCGCTCGTAGAGCTCGCCCGCCTCGACGTAGTGTTCGCCCCCGTCGGTGGTGTCGATGTAGTAGTAGGTTCCGGAGCAGGGGGCCGTCGCCTCGACATCCACCTCTCCGTCGAAGAGGTAGAGGGCCGCCAGACGTGCCTCCTCCCCTGCCGCATAGCGGTAGAGCAGCCCGGCACCCGAGCCCAGCCCGGCGCCGAAGTGGCGGTCGGCATCCTCGGCGATGGCATACTTCGCGTCGATGGCCTGCGCCAGCGTGGCGAAGTCGCTGCCGGCCTGTGAGGAGGGGACGCAGACGACGATGAAGGGCTTGGTGTTGACCGCGACGTTCCACAGATTCATCATGCGGTGCAGGTCCTCCTTGGCAAGTCCGTCGTGGAGCAGGTATACGACCGAATTGCTCTTCGACTCGTCGTACCCGGCCGAGGGATAGGCCACGACCTCCGCCCCGCCGACCGTCTCGCTCAGCTCGACACCCGCATAGGAGGGGTCGGTCGCGATGTTCTGGCCGTCGGGCCACGTGCCGCCGTTGAAGCAGCACTCGATGTAGTCGAGCCCTTCGCGCATGGCGTCGTGCCAGTAGTCCGAGGTGTGGGCGCCGTTGCGTACGCGGTACTCGTGGGCGATGCCCAGCTCGCGCAGCTGGCGGTGGAGCCGGTCGTTGGCGATGAGCAGCTGCTCCTCGTCGTCACCACAGTCGAAGTAGTAGTGCAGGTCGGCGAACGACGCCGCGCTCTGCTCGTTGAAGAAGTAGAAGGGGCAGTACTCCTTGTAGTACTCCGTCAGACGGCCTTCGCCCGCGAGGCCGACGCCGCCGAAGATGCTCCCCCACTGTCCGTCCCAGCCGCTCTGCGGCTCGGCCATGTACTGCTCGTCGGTGCGGAACGACATGCTCAGCGGAATCGAGACCGAGAAGAGCTCGGCATGCTTCGAGGGGAGAATCATCGCCCCGAAGCCGCCCATCGAGTAGCCCGCCACGGCGCGCGAGGAGCGGTCGGCTCGGGTGCGGTAGGTGCGGTCGATGTAGGGCACGAGCTCCTCGGTGAACATGTCCATGTAGTTGAAGCTGCCGTCGTAGCGGTTCACGTAGTAGCTGTTGAAGCCCTGGGGCATGACGTAAATCATCGGCGTAATCTCACCGGCAGCCTCCTTGCTGTCGATGAGCGTGGTGATGTGGAGCCACTGGTCGTTCCACGCACCCCAGTTGTCGCCGAAGCCGTGCAGCAGGTAGACCACGCCGTAGCGCTTGTCGGTAGCCGTCGTATAGTCGGCGGGCAGATAAATCGAATAGTGAATCGTCTCGCCGAGGATGTCGCTGTACATTGTCAGGTCGGTCGTGTAGCGTTCGAACCGGGAGGGCGGCGTTTCAGGCAGCGACCGCTCCTTGTCGCACGACGTGTTGGCCGACGAGAGCATCAGCGTGAGAAGTGCCAGTAACTTAATCATGACTGTACTGTTTTGTAGCTTTAACATTGTCCGTTACTTTTTAGCCGAATAGACCACCATCTCCTTGGCCTCGATGACATAGTTCGGGTCGGGGTTCGTCCACTTGAGGTTCAGGGTGTGGGGACCGTCCACCGGCAGTTCGTAGGTGTAGAAGATGTCGTACTTGCGCTTGATGTAGTCGTAGGGCATCTCGATGTTCTCCACCAATTTGCCGTCGATGGAGGCCTCGATGCGGGCCACGTAGCCGTCGTCGCCGCCGAGGCCCAGGCGGCGCACCTGCCCCATTACGACGACGCTGTTGCCCGTGAAGCGGAGCGTAGCCTCGTCCGTGATGTCGAGCTTCAGCACGCGGCGCTCGGTCGGCTCCACCGTTGCGAAGGACTCCTCGTAGGGAAGCTCCTCGGGGCGCTGGAGCACGATGCGGTAGACACCATCCTCGACGCTGCCTCCCTCACGTCCAATCATCTGCGTCAGCAAATCGAGGTTGATGTCGTAAATCTTGTTAAGCGAGATGGAGGTGTAGGGGAAGTCGATGTCGACGACCTTCTCCATGGCGGGCTTCCACTTGTCGGGAATCGCGTCGTAGCCCTTCATCACGCCGAGAATGCCGGCCGCCGATGCGGGGTTGCAGTCCGAATCCTGGCCGCAGCGCGTGGCCACGTCCATTGTCCGCTCGAAATCGCCGTTGCCGTAGAGCAGACCCATCACGACGTAGGCCGAATTGATGGTGGCGTCGATGTTGAATCCGTTGAAGACACCCTCGGGGCACCCCTTCTCATAGGCGTAGCGGCGCTCGATTTCGAGCCAGCAGCGGCGCCAGTCGTCGGGGAACTCCTCGTGGAAGCGGATGACGTCCTCGATGCAGCGGCGGTACTTGCTCTGGGGCGGAATCGTCCGCAGCGCCTCGCGCACGATGGTCGGGATGTCGTCGCAGACGAAGGCCAGCGAGTAGAGCGCACCGATGTAGATGCCGCCGTAGAAGCCGTCGCCGTAGTTCATGATGTGGCCGATGTGGTCGCCGATTTCCGAGGCGGCGTTGGGCATTCCGGGGCAAATCATGCCGATGAAGTCGGCCTCAATCTGGAAGTCGATGTCGTCGGCGTGGGGGTTGTTGTGCCAGTGGCCCGAGGCGGGCGGCATGATGCCGTGGAGGATGTTGTAGCGCGCCGCCTGGTTGGCATGCCAAAGCTTGTAGTCGGCATTGGCAAAGGCACGGGCGTAGACCTCGGCCGGAGCGTCGATGCCGTAGCGCTGCATTACCTCGACGAACGTGAGGTCCATGTAGACGTCGTCGTAGAGGCCCGGGTCGTCGCGGAAGGTGTCGTAGGCATAGTCGTCGTACCAGACGATGGGCGCCTCGTCGCTGATGAGCGCCCCCTTGTACTTGAATTCGGTGGGGCCGCCGTAGGTGCAGCCGATGGTCTGGCCGGCCCACCCTCCGCGAATCTTGTCGCGGAGGGTCGCCTCGTCGATTTCGAAGGTCGAGCCGTAGTCAATCGACGGAGCGGTCGGGGTGCAGGCCGTAGCCGCCGTAAGTGCGGTGAGCAGTATGAGCGTTTTGTTCATTGCAGCTTCAGTTTCAGTTGTGGTAGTATGGGTCGGTCGAGGGGGTCGACGAGTAGTACATGATGTCGTTGATGCGCAGCAGGTACTCCTTGTCGGGGTTGAGCCACTTGAGGCGGACGGTGTGGTGTCCCTCCTCGAGGCCGTATTTCCAGGCCGGCTCGAGCTTGCGGTCGGTGTTCTTCATCGGGAGACGCGACACCTGGTCGAGCTTGCCGTCAATCCACACCTCGAACTCGGCCACGTAGGGGTCGTCGGGCTCTGCCAGAGCGAAGACCTCCGAGCCGATGTGACGCGTCGACACGCGGTTGACGTAGTCGGGCGTGATGCTGCGCAGGCAGACCATGTTGCCCCAGATGACGAAGCCGTTGCCTTTGAAGTCGAACTCGTACTCGCCGTCGACGAAGCAGTCCTTGCGGTCACGGTAGAGCGGATAGGTGTCGGTGAAGTTCTGCTCGAGCGGCAGCACCCCGGCATCACGCACGGGGATGGTCACCTGCCCGTCGGCCACCTTGCCTCCGGCGCGGCGCACCATCTCGAGCGCCTGCCTGAAGCTCATCGAATAGGCCTTTTCGAGCGAGACGTCGGTGCCGCTGAAGTTGAGCGACTCGATTTCGCTCAGCGGCGCACGCCAGAACTCCGGGATGTTCGAATAGCCCTTCATCACGCCCAGCACGCCGGCGACGGTTGCCGGGTTGCAGTCCGAATCCTGCCCGCAGCGCGTGGCGATTTCCATCGACCGGGCGAAGTCGCCCCCGCCGTAGAGCAGGCCGATGGCCACGTAGGCGGCGTTGATTTTGGCGTCGATGTTGAAGCTTAGGAAGACACCCTTGGGGCAGCCCACGTCGCGGTTCCAGCGCTTGTGCATCTCGAACCAGCACTGCTGCCAGTCGTCGGGATACTCGCGGTAGAGACGGCGCACCTCGTCGACGCACTGATAGAAGGTGCTCTGGTGCGGGATGGGCTCGAGTGCCATGTCGAGCACCTCGGCCGGGTCGTTGCTTATGAAGGCCGCGGCGTAGAGCCCCGCCACGAAGGCGCCGCCGTAGAAGCCGTCGCCGCTGTTCATGATGTGGCCCACGCGCGAGGCGATGTCGAGCGCCTCGGGCATCAGCCCGGGGGCCATCAGTCCGATGAAGTCGGCCTCAATCTGGAAGTCGAGGTCGTCGGCGTGGGGGTTGTTGACCCAGTTGCCCGAGGCCGGCGGCATGATGCCGTTGCGGATGTTGTAGCGTCCCGCCTGGTTGGCGTGTGCCAGATGGTACTCGGCAAAGGCGAAGCGGCGCGCCAGCGTCTCGGTCGTGCAGTCGAGCCCCTCCTGCTCGAAGGTCTCGACGAAGGTCAGGTCGTTGTAGATGTCGTCGAAAAGTCCCGGCTTCTTGTCCCACCAGTACTTGACGTAGTGCTCCGACCAGGGGATGGGCTGGTAGTCCTGAATGGTCGTACCGGTGAACTTGAATTCGGTCGGGGCGCCGAAGACGACGCCGATGGTCTGGCCGGCCCAGCCGCCGCGAATCTTGTCGTAGAGCTCCTGCTCCGAGAGCGTGACCTCGACGGCGCGCTGCGGTGCGCTGCAGGCGGCAAGCGAGAGGGCCAGTGCCAGGATGGGGAATATGCGTTTTGTCATTGCTTGCTATTGCTTTTCGTAAACACTCAGTTCGGTGATGGAGATGAAGCTCGAGCAACCCTTCGTGGGCTTGTTCCAGTGCTCCTGCACCTTGCAGTCGAGCAGCATGCGGATGGCGGTGGTCTTCACCGGCTCGAACTCGAAGAGGTACTCGACGAAGTGGGGCTGGATGAAGACATCGTCGCTCTCGGGCAGCTCGGGCGTCGAGCGGAACTTGCCCACGTCGTACCAGCGTCCGTCCTCGCCGCGGTACTGGATGGCAACCGACGAGAACCAGCCGCCGAACTCCTCGAGGCAGCCCGTATGGAAGGCCAACATGTCAATCGTGCGCGGCTCCTTCCACTCGTAGCCGAACCAGTCGATTTTCGGCAGGTCGGCATGTGCGGCCAGCGAGTAGAAGACCGAGCCCTCGCCGTTGAGCCGTCCGTCGCGGATGACGTCGACGCTGTGGGCGTACATCGGCTTGCCGAAGGTAATCCAGCACTTGTAGAGCGCCTCCTCGTTCATCGTGCGGATGTTCGTGAGGATGCTGTCGGCCTCGGGGGCGATGTTCTTCGTGCGCACGAGCAGCTCGAAGTGCTTGGTCAGCGTCTTCTTTCCGTCGCTCAGCGTGAGGGTGACGGGATAGCGGCCCGCACGCTGCGGCGTACCCGTGATGCGGCCGTTGTCGAATGCGACGCCCTCGGGCAGCGCACCCTCGGTAAGCGTCCAGGTGTAGTCGCGGTTGGCAGCGCAGCTGAAGCTGTAGTCCACCGGGCAGCCCACCTCCATGCGGGGCATCGGGCCGACGCAGAACTCGAGCGGAGCCTTGAATTCGGCCTTCGGGTTGATGACCAGATACCTCTTGCCGCCGCGCTCCACCACGCGGCCGCCCTTCTCGCAGACGAGCTTGACGGCCATATCCACCGTGCGGTCAATCATGTCGTCAATCGATGCGTCGGGCATGTCGTAGCGCGTGATGTTGATGTAGCGGTCGTTGAAGGGCTTGGTCCACCCCTCGAAGGGCATCAGCAGCTGGTCGGGCAGCGAGGCGCCGCCGTTGATGACGCCCAGGATGCCGCCTACGGTCGCTGTCTGGTTGTCGGCGTCGAAGCCCATGGCGCAGCCCAGGTCCATCGTGCGCTGCAGGTCACCCTTGCCGTAGAGCAGCGTCAGGATGCCGCACGCGCCGTTCAGGTTGGCGTTCCAGATGGTCCGCGTCATCTCGGGCTCCTGCTCGTAGTAGGCCTCGGCCATCTCGGCGCGTGCCTTCTGCCAGTCGTTGGGATACTTCTTGTAGAGCTCGTACATGTGGCGCACGGTGGCTGCATAGCGGTCGTCGGCCGGCAGGTACTTCAGCGCGTCGAGCACCAGCTTCTCGATGTTGCTCTCGAAGAAGGCCTCGGCATACATCGCACCGTAGTGAATCGTCGGCGAGATGGCCCAGCCGTCGCTGGTGATGCGGGCCGCCCAGGCCGACTTGCCGGCCGCATAGCGGACCATGCCGGGGGCGGTGTAGCTCCAGATTTCGTTGATGAGCTGGGGGTCAATCTGATACCAGTGGGGATTCGACTCCATGCTGCCCGTGAAGGGGGGCGTATATCCGTAGTGCATCAGCCCCAGCGCTGCACGGTTGGCCAGCCACACGCGGTCGCGGATGTGGTACATCCACCCTTCGCGCATCTGGGCGTAGGTCGGTTCGGTGCCGTACTTCTCCATGAGCATCAGATAGAGGTACTCGACGTCGGTATCGTCGTCCGAGAAGGCGCCGTCGTACTGCTCCATCTTCGCCAGACTCTTGGAGTATCCATAGGGGAAGTCGGCCTCGTTACCCTCCTTCTCGATGAACTTGTTCTCGAAGGGCAGGCCATACATGTTGCCCACCATCTGGCCGAGCCATGCACCGGCAATCTTGTCGCGCAGCTCGTCGAGCGCAATGCGCTTCTGCTGCGCCGCCGCCGTACACAGTGCCATGCAGGCAAGCAACGTCACTACAATCTTTCTCTTCATTTTCTGTTATCGGTTGGGTTTAATCGGTTCATTGTGCTGCGGCCGCTCATCAATAGCCGGGATTCTGGCTCAGACGGGGGTTGGCCGCAAGGACGGTCGTCGGAATCGGGAAGAGCCGCTTGGTTGCGGGACTTGCCGTGGGTTTTGCCCACCAGGCGTCGTTGTACTTGCCGAAGCGGATGAGGTCCTGACGGCGCCATCCCTCCCATGCAAGCTCGCGTCCGCGCTCGTCGAGCAGCTCGTCGAGCGTCAGGTCGGCAGCCGAGTATACGGGCAGTCCGGCACGCGTGCGGATTTTCTGCAGGTCGGCCAGCTGGACGGCCTCCGCAGCGCGATTCTGGCGTACGAGCGCCTCGGCGTACATCAGCACCACGTCGGCGTAGCGGAACAGCACGAAGTCGTTGTCCATGCTCGTCTGGTCGCTGATGAGCTGGCCGTCGGTCTGGTAGTGCCACTTCCAGATGCGGGCGCCGTCGTAGAGGGCGCGTCGCGTCGAGTAGAGCGACTCGTCGAAGACGGGGTTGTAGGGGGCGTCCGTCACGTCGTATCCCCCACCGTTGGTCTGGTTGCCCTTGTAGAGCCACGTGGCGTCACGACGCTTGTCGGCCGCATCGTACTTCTGGAAGAAGTCGGGCTGGCAGACGAAACCGTCCCAGGCGCTGGCCGGAATGTTGAACTTCTCGGTGGCCCAGCTGTCGAGCGCCATGATGTAGATAATGAAGGAGTTGTGGTCCGACTCGGTGTAGGTCGTGCTGTAGGGGATGACGAAGATATTCTCGACCGAACCCTCGTTGTTGGCCGAGAAGTTCGACGCATAGTCGTCGGCAATCGAGTAGTGACCCTTCGAAATCACGTTGTAGCATGCCGCCTCGGCCTCGGCCCACATCGGCGTGCCGAGCCACTCCTCGGCATTGAGGTAGAGCTTGGCCAGCAGCGTGTAGGCCACATCCTGCGTCACGCGGCCGTAGGTCGACGTCGAGGGCTCGGCATCGAGCAGCGGCAGGTTGTCCTTGATGCTCTTCTCGATGAACGAGAAGAGGAACTTGCGGTCCTTCTGCTCGGGGTACGACGTGTCGGTGTAGTCAATCGAATAGGGAACGTTGCCCCAGCCGTCGATGGCCATGAAGTAGAAGAAGGCGCGCAGCACCTCGACCTCGGCCGTGATTTTCTCCTTGGCCTCGAACTCGGCGGTCGAGAGGCCCAGTTCGTAGAGAATCTCGTTGCACGAGGCGATGCCGTCGAAGCAGAAGTTCCATCCCTTGAGCACGAGGGTGTTCGAGGGGGTGTACTGCTGGCGCTGCAGCTCGCCGTAGCGCTCCTCGGCCCACGAACCGTTGGAGTTGATGGGCACGGCGCACTCGTCCGCGACCTGGAGCGAGAGCGTCCACAGGCTCTGCTCGGTGCAGTAGTTCTGGAGCTGGGTGTAGGCACGGCCGGCCGTGGCGATGAGCTCCTGTTCGGTCTTTCCGAAGTTGTCCATCGGGATTTCGGAATAGACTTCCTCCTTGAGGTCGAAGCAGCTGCTCAGCATCATGGCCGAGAGGAGCGCAAGACCCGTATTTCGCATGAAGTTTTTCATATCGGTTTGGAGTTGAAGGTTAGAAATTGAGGTTTACCCCGAACGTGAAGCTCGTCGTCGAGGGATAGTAGCTGATGTTCTCGATACCAGGGGTGATGCCCGAGAGCGACACCTCGGGGTCAACGCCCTTGTAGCCGGTGATGCAGAGCAGGTTCTGGCCCGTGAGCGAGAGACGCATGCTGCGGATGTACTTCGACTTGAAGTTGAAGGTGTAGCCAATCGAGAGGTTGTCCAGCTTGAGGAACGTGGCGTCCTCGATGTACTTCGACGAGTACTTCACGCCGCCCGTGTAGCGGCTGTCGAGCCACGACGAGCTGACATTCTTCAGACCGAACTCCGAGAGGTTGTCGTAGTAGAGGGCGTAGGTATTGAGGATGTCGCCGCCGATGGAGGCGCGCAACGTGAAGCTCACGTCGAAGTTCTTGCGGATGCGGAACATGTTGCTCCACGCCAGCGTGAAGTCGGGATAGGCGCAGCCGATTTTCTCCCAGGCCGACTCGGGAACGTTGCCCGCAATCGAGTTGGCGTAGATGTCGTTGCCCTCCTCGTCGACGCCCAGATAGCGCGGGCCGTAGAACGTACCGAGCGACTCACCCTCGACCAGACGCTGGCAGTAGGCCGCAACGGGCGAGTTGAGCCACCCCACCTTGTACTCGCCGTCGGTGAACTCCTCGTTGGTGAACTTCACCAGCTTGTTGGTGTTGCGCGAGAAGATGAAGGTCGAGTTCCATACGAGGTTCTTCGTGCGGACGGGGGTGCCGCTGAGCGTAATCTCGATACCCGAGTTCTTGATTTCACCCACGTTGGTGAACAGCTCGTTGTAGACGTAGGGAGGCGTGGGGACCTGATAGGTGTAGAGCAGGTCGGTCGTACGGCGCTGATAGTAGTCGAGCGTCAGCGAGAGACGGTTGTCCAGCACCGAGAAGTCGACTCCGACGTTCCACTCGGCCTTCTTCTCCCAGCCCAGGTTGGGGTTGGCGTTGCTCGAGGGGGCGTAGGTGTTAATCCACTTGCCGTTGTAGTAGAAGCGGCCCGAAGTGCTCATCAGCAGCAGCGACTTGTAGTTCGAGAAGTCCTGGTTGCCCGTCACGCCATAGCCGGCACGCAGCTTGAGTTCGTTAATCCAGTCCACGTCGCGCAGGAACTCCTCCTGGCTGATGCGCCAGCCGAGGCTTACGGCGGGGAACCAGCCCCACTTGTTGTCGGCACCGAAGCGGCTCGAACCGTCGCGGCGCAGCGAGACCGAAAGCAGGTAGCGCTCGTCGTAGTTGTACATCACGCGGCCGAAGAGGGCGATGTAGGTGTTCGACTCCTTGTAGGAGGACATCGTCGCCTGTCCGTCGGGCAGGGCGCTTCCCGAGCCGATGTTGTCGGTGCCCCAGTCGTCCGTATCGAAGCCCTTGTTCTCCATCGAGGAGCTCTCGTAGTAGCCGCGCTGCCACGTGTAGCCCAGCACGGCCTGCAGCGAGTGGCGGCCGAACTGGCGCGAGTAGTTGAGCGTGCTCTCCCACTGGATGTCGCGTGTCAGCTCGTTGGCGATGTCGGCCACGCCGTCCTGTCCCAGAGCGCCGGGATAGTAGCGCGTCTTGTAGTCACGCGACTCGAAGTCCTGCTGCGTGTAGGAGAAGAAGTTGTCCCACTTCAGACCCTCGACCGGCAGGATGTTGAGCGTTGCGCGCACGTTGCCGCCCAGGTCGTCGGCACGGTAGTCCTGACGGCGCTCGTTGAGCATGGCCACGGGGTTGTAGTAGGCCATCGTGTTGTCGACGCGGAAGTAGCCGCCCGAGGTGGTGTTCGAGGGGTCGTAGACCGGCTCGGTGGGGTTATGATAGAAGGCCTGCTCGAAGACCGAGTAGTCGGCCGGCGAGTAGACGCGCTTCGAGAAGTAGGCGTTGTAGTCCAGGTCGAGCCACCCCTCGAAGGCCTTCTGATGGATGTTGGTCTTGAAGAGGTACTTCTCGGCGTCGTTCTTGCGCTGCAGACCCTGGTTCTGCTCGACGTTGACGACCGTGCGGTGCGAGAACTTCTCCGAACCGCCCGAGACGGCCAGACTGTGCTTGTGGCTGATAGGGGTGCGGGTCACCTCGTCGAACCAGTCGGTCTCGGCGCCGTAGAGCGACCCGGCGCTCGAGGGTCGGTAGTTGTTCACCACCCATTCGAACTCCTTGGCCGTCAGCGGCTCGGCGCGGCGCGCAACCGTTTGCACGGTGAATTGACCGTCGTACTCGACGTGCGTCTCGCCCGAGCGTGCACGCTTGGTCGTGATGATGATGACGCCGTTCGTGCCGCGCGTACCGTAGATGGCGGCTGCCGAACCGTCCTTCAGCACGTCGATGGACTCGACCTCCTGGAAGTTGATGTTGCGGATGTCGGCACCCACCACGCCGTCGATGATGAGCAGCGGGCCCTGGCCTGCGCTCAGCGTGTTGGCGCCGCGCAGCAGAATCTCATACGAGGCGTTGGGGTCGCCGCCGTTGGGGTTCACGACGCTCAGACCGGCCACCTTGCCCTGGAACAGACCGGCGGCATTGGTGAACGAACCCGTATTGAAGTCGTTGCTCTTGAGGCTGGCCACCGAACCGGTCACCTCCTTCTTGGTCGTCTTGCCGTAACCGATGACGACCACCTCGTCAATCGACTCCTGGTCCTCACGCAGTGCAACGTTGATTTCCGTGCGGCCTGCCACCGCAATGCTCTGGGCGACGTAGCCCAGGTAGGAGAAGTTCAGCACGGACTCTTCGCCGTCGGCCTCGATGGCGTAGTGTCCCGCCTCGTCCGATACAACACCGCGGGTCGTACCCTCGACGACGACCGACACACCGACCAGAGGGGCCTTCGTGCCGGCATCGACAATCTGTCCGCTGACCGTTTTGGGACCGTTCCCCTGCTCCCGGGCAACGGCCACCGATGCTCCCGTCGCGAAAAGCAGCACGCAGACGATGTTGAGCATCAAGCGTTGGTAAAGTTTGCAGTTCATAGTAGTTTGTTTGTTAGGTTCTTCGTTGGTGGGGTGTTAGCGTTCGAGTTCCGCACGGTAGGGAATCGACGACTGCGCCCCCATGCGCGTTACGGAGATGGCCGACGCGCGGCTTGCAAAGCGGGCCGCCTCGACCAGCGTGTGGCCCTCGGAGAGCGCCACGCAGAGCGCTCCGTTGAATACGTCGCCGGCGGCCGTGGTATCGACCGCTTCGACGCGGCAGGCCTCGACGAGGGTGCATCCGTCGGCCGTGCAGACCAGCGAGCCGCGCGAGCCGAGCGTGATGATGACGTTGCGCGCCCCCATCTCCATCAGCCGGGCTGCGGCGCGCCGGGCATCCTCATCGCTGTCGATGCGAAGGCCCGAGAGCAGCTGGCACTCGGTGCGGTTGGGGGTCACGAGGTAGAGATTTGCAATCAGCTTTTCGGAGAGTTTGGCGGCGGGCGCCGGGTTGAGAATCACCTTCGTACCGCTGGCGGCGGCAATCTCGGCGGCATGCTCGACCGTCTCCATCGGCACCTCGAGCTGCATGAGCAGGTATTCGGCCGCCTCAATCTCGCCGCGCACGGCGTCCACGTCGGCGGGCGAAAGGGTGTTGTTGGCTCCCGGGGCCACAACGATGCAGTTTTCGCCCTTGGCGTCGACGGTGATGAGCGCCATGCCCGAGGGCGTCCCCTTCTCCACCAGCAGGAACTTCTCGGGCAGCCCCTCCTTCACGTAGCGGGCGCGCGACTCGTCGCCGAACATGTCGTCGCCGACCTTGGTCACGAAGGCCACGTCGCCGCCCAGTCGGGCAGCCGCAACGGCCTGGTTGGCGCCCTTGCCGCCGGCCGTCATCATGAATTTCCCGCCGATAACGGTCTCGCCGGGCTCGGGAATCGAAACGGTCTTGATGGCAAGGTCGGTGTTCGAACTTCCTATTACGATTATTTTACTCATATTTATGATAGGTTAGTGTTGTTTCAGCAGCTCATTCGGGCCTTTTTGCGGCACATATTTTACGCAAACGTTTGTGCAAGTATAATAAAAATTCAAAACTTTAGCAATTATTGTGGATTTTTTTGAAAAAAAATAGTACATTTGATGTAGAAATTAAAATGCTCCATGAAGAAAAAAAGCACGATTGTCTCCATTTCGGAGCGCACCGGATTCTCTGTATCAACGGTTTCGCGCGTATTGAACGGAAAGGCCGAACTTGCACGCATCAGCAAGTCGACCGTAGAGGCGATTCAGGAAGAGGCCAAACGGTGCAACTACAGACCCAGCCTGCTGGCTAAAGGTTTGCGCATGAGCAAAACCGACACGATAGGGCTCGTCATTCCGAGCATGGAGAACCTATACTTCGCCAATCTGGCGAGCACCATCATACGGGACGCGCGCGCGTACGGATATACAACCGTGACTGTCGACACGATGGAGGACGAGCACAACGAGCGCAACGGCATCGAATCGCTGCTGGCGCGCAACGTCGACGGCATCATCGTCACCCCCTGCGGCCAGGACCCCGAATGGCTCGAGAACATCAACCGCAACATCGCCCCCGTGGTGCTCATCGACCGCTATTTCAACGCGACGGAGCTCTCCTACGTCTGCACGGACAACTACCAGGGTGGCTACGAAGCGACGCGCTACCTGCTCAACAACGGCCACGAGAACATCCTCTGCATACAGGGCACCCCCTACTCGATGCCGGTGCGCGAGCGCGTACGGGGCTATATCGACGCACTGCGCGACAAGGGGCTCGACGCCCGGGCGAGGATTGTCGGCGACAGCTTCTCGATACAGAACGGCTACCTCGAGACGAAGCTGGCGCTCAACTCGCCGTCACGCCCCACGGCCATCTTCGCCCTGAGCAACACGATTCTGCTCGGGGCCATCAAGGCCATCAAGGAGTCGGAGCTTGTGATGCCCGACGACATCTCGGCCGTCACGTTCGACAACAACACCTTCCTCGACTTCATCGACCCGCCCATCACGCGCATGAGCCAGCCGGTGAATGAAATCGGCACGCTGGCCGTCAAGCTGCTCCTGCAGAGCATCAACGAAAAGCAGCCCATGGGGACCCACATGCAGCTTCAGCCGCAGCTGATTGTCTGCGAATCGGTGGCCAACATTCTTCTGAAGGCCGAACAGACCGCATAGCGGCCGCCGCTGCCGTTTGCGGGCGCAACCGATTGAGCAGAGAGTCAGGCAGCCACAACAGGGCGCACGACAGAACGCCGGCAGCACGATAATGAGGCAACGCGACAACACAATCATACGCACAGGCAAAAAAACGCAAACAACATGCACGACAAGCGCACGACACCCGACTGGATTGAGGAGCTCCGTCCCGGTGAAATCTTCGTCTTCGGAAGCAACCTGGAGGGCATGCACGGCGGCGGTGCCGCACGGCTCGCCTGCAGCCGGTTCGGCGCCCGCTGGGGGCAGGGGGTCGGGCTGCAGGGGCGAAGCTACGCCATCCCCACGATGCATGGCGGCACGGAGCGCATCGCCCCCTACGTCGATGCCTTCATCGACTTCGCACGGCGCAATCCGCAGCTGAGGTTCCTCGTGACGGAAATCGGATGCGGCATCGCCGGCTTCACCCCCGCACAGATGGCGCCGCTCTTCGCCCGGGCCCGCGAGGTGGAGAACATCTGCCTCCCCGCCCGCTTCTGGGCGGTGCTGGAGCGGCTGTAAATGCGCGTCCCGGGAACGGCGGCGGCAGTGCGGCACGAAAATGGCTCCTGAACGAGGTCCGGAACGGTTGTGGGAACACAGTTCGGGAGTGACCCCTCGGCATGAAGCAAACGGAGGGAAGGGGCGCAGAGACGACAGGCATAACCGATAAACAACAAGGCAGCCCGCGGCAAAGCGGGACGGAACAAAAAGCGGGGCATCCACCGATGATGGATGCCCCGCTTCGATTTCAGCTGCAGCTAACTATTGCTCCTGCACGGCCGGCTGGTCGAACGCCTCGCGGTAGAAGGAGGCGATGCGGTCGAAGGGAATCACCTTCAGATTGTCGTAGAGGTCGACGTGGCAGGCCCCGGGGATAATCACCAGATGCTTGTTGTCGCCCTTGAGCCGCTTGAAGGCATCCTCGCTGAAGTAGCGCGAGTGGGCCTCCGAGCCGTGGAGCATCAGCACGGCGCTGCGGATTTCGCCGATGTAGGTGAGCAGCGGCATGTTGACGAAGGCGAGCGCATTGGTGCGCAGCAGTCCGTCGTTGGAGTTGGGCGAGCGGTGGTGGTAGCCGCGCGAAGTCTTGTAGTAATCGTGGTACTGACGCACGAAGAGCGGCGCATCCTCCGGCACGGGGTCGACTACCCCGCCGTCGCGCTCGCCCACGCCCGAGCGGTAATCCTTCAGCCGCTGCTCGTTGAGCCGCACGCGCAGCGCCTGGCGGTCGTCCGGGGTCATCGCGTCGAAGTAGCCGTTGGCGCTTACGCGGCTCATGTCGTACATCGTCGAGGTGACCGTGGCGCGGATGCGCGGGTCGATGGCCGCGGCGTTGAGCGCAAAGCCGCCCCAGCCGCAGATGCCGCAGATGCCGACACGCAGCGAGTCGACGTCGTCGCGCGTGAGCAGGCAGTCGACGGCGGCGCTGAAGTCATCGGTGCTGATTTCGGGCGAGGTGAGGTTGCGGGGCGTGCCGCCGCTCTCGCCGTAGAAGGAGGGGTCGAAGGCGATGGCGAGGAATCCGCGCTCGGCCAGCGACTGGGCGTAGAGGCCCGAGACCTGCTCCTTGACGGCGCCGTAGGGGCCGCAGACGGCGATGGCCGCCAGACGGCCTTCGGCCCCGCGGGGCTTGTAGAGGTCGGCCGCAAGGGTGATGCCGTAGCGGTTGTGGAAGGTAATTTTCGAGTGTTCGACCTTGTCGCTCTGCGGGAAGGTCTTGTCCCATTCTTGGGTCAGTTCCAACGTCTCCATATCGTATGTTTTTACAGGTTCGGGTATATCCGCCTCACAGGCGGTGCGGGCCGCAGCCGGCGTGAGGCTCACGGCGGAGAGCAGCAGCCAGGCGTGCAGACTCATCTTCTTCATCGGGTGGTCCGTTTTTGCAGGGTTCAACATGGGGCGGCGGCACCGCCCCTTTTTCCGATACAAAGGTAGCCGTTTTGCCGCGAAATGGAGATAGCCGAATTACGGTTGGAGTTACCATTTTCCCGGTTTCCGCGCCCGAAGCCTTGTTGAAGAAGAGAGCCGGAGCCGGCCCGGGGCAGGCGCCGGCAGGAGGTCGGGCGGCATTGGGCAGGGAGCCGCGCCGCACGGCGGGGCGGGGGCCCGCGCTGAACGGAGGGACGCACGGAGAACGGGCGGTCGTCAGTACGGGAGCAATGTTGCAGCCACGGCGCAGCCGCACAGCGGACGGGACCACCCTTTGCGGAGGCAGGGAAACGGCACGCCGCAAAGATTTTTCGGGCCGGGAGGTACACCGTTCGGAAATTTTCGTATCTTTGTCTGCACAACACAAGAGGGGTGCCCCGCTGCTGGCGCAGAGAGGCTGAGATTATACCCTATGAACTTGATGCGGGCAATACCGCCGAAAGGACTTGTTCATAGACCGTAACGCCGTCCGCTCGGGCACACCTCTGGCGTAAAACGGAATTCACATGGAGATTCAAATCAACCACAAGCCCTTCGAGGTGGGCGCCGGTGCGTCGCTCGAAGAGGCGCTCGCCAAGGCCGGGGTTCCCGCCGAAGGGGTCGCCGTCGCGGTGAACAACCGCGTGGTGGCGCGTCGCGACTGGGCCTCGACGCAGCTCGAGGAGGGGGCCAAAGTCACGGTCATCCGGGCCGTCTGCGGAGGATGATGCATCTGTACGTCATCACGCCCGAGACCTTTCCCGAAGGGGAGGCCGACGTCATCGCCGCGCTGCTGCGCGGAGGCATCGACCGCGTCCACCTGCGCAAGCCCCATTCGCGCGAGGAGGAGATGCGCCGGCTGCTTGAGGCCATTCCGGCCAACCTGCGCCGACGCCTCACGCTGCAGGACCACCTCCACCTGGCGTCGGAGTACGGCGTCGGGGGTGTCCACCTGAACAGCCGCAACCCGCAGCCGCCCGCCGGCTTCGACGGGCTGGTCAGCCGCTCGTGCCACACGCTCGACGAGGTGGCGGCCGACCGCACGAGCGACTATCTCTTCCTGAGCCCCATATTCGACAGCATCTCGAAGGAGGGCTACCGCTCGGCCTTCACCCCCGCCGTGCTGCGCGAGGCGGCCGCACGCGGTCTGCTCGGCGAGCGGGTCGCGGCGCTGGGAGGCGTCCGGCCCGAGCTGCTTCCGACGCTGCGCGACCTGGGCTTCGGCGGAGCTGCCCTGCTGGGGTGCATCTGGCGCGACGTCTCCTCAGCGGGGCTGCGCGAGACGCTGCAACGGATTCAACAATACAACAGACCATAGACAGAACGATATGTTGCAATTCATCACACACCATAACGACCGCTTCGACTACCTCACGGGGACGCAGGCCGTACTCGAGGGGGGCTGCCGCTGGGTGCAGCTCCGCATGAAGGGGGCCACCGACGAGGAGGTGCTCCGCACGGGGCGCGACGTGGCGGCCTGCTGCCGGGCCTGCGGCGCCACCTTCATCCTCGACGACCGCGTGGCGCTGGTCGGACTGCTCGGCGCCGACGGCGTCCATCTGGGCAAAAACGACATGCCCGTGGCCGAGGCGCGGCGCATCCTGGGCCCCGGCCGCATCATCGGCGCAACGGCCAACACCTTCGACGACATCGCCCGCGCGGCGGCCGACGGCGCCGACTACATCGGGCTGGGCCCCTTCCGCTTCACGCGGACCAAGAGCAACCTGAGCCCCATCCTCGGGCTCGAGGGCTACCGCACAATCCTTGACCGCTGCCGCCGCGAAGGCATCACACTCCCCGTGGTGGCTATTGGAGGCATCACGGCGGCCGACATCGCCGACCTCTGCGCCACCGGCATCGGCGGCATCGCCCTCTCGGGCGCGCTGCTCTCGGCCGGGTCGCCCGCGCAGGAGACCCGCACCATACTGGAACTCATCAACAAAAACCAACATTAATCCGCAATATGAAAAACGAATTGGTAATCGGCGGACGGACGTTCCGTTCGCGTCTGTTCGTCGGCACGGGCAAGTTCAGCTCCAACGAGCTGATGGCCAGCGCCATCGAGGCTTCGCAGACCGAAATGGTCACCGTAGCCATGAAACGCATCGACATGAACAACCCCGAGGACGACATGCTCGCCCACGTACGCCGTCCGGGCATCCAGCTGCTGCCCAACACCTCGGGCGTGCGCGACGCCGAGGAGGCCGTTCTGGCCGCCCAGCTGGCCCGCGAGGCCTTCGGCACGAACTTCATCAAGCTGGAGATTCACCCCGACCCCAAATACCTGCTGCCCGACCCCGTCGAGACGCTGCGCGCCACCGAGCAGCTCGTCAAGCTGGGCTTCGTCGTGCTGCCCTACATCCAGGCCGATCCCGTGCTCTGCAAGCGGCTCGAGGAGGCCGGTGCCGCCACCGTCATGCCGCTGGCCGCCCCCATCGGAACCAACAAGGGGCTCGTGACACGCGAGCTGCTCGAGATTATCATCGAGCAGAGCAACGTGCCGGTGGTTGTCGACGCCGGTCTGGGCGCTCCGTCGCACGCGGCGGCCGCCATGGAGCTGGGAGCCGACGCCGTGCTGGTCAATACGGCCATCGCCGTTGCGGGCGACCCCGTCCGCATGGCACGCGCCTTCGCACGCGCCGTCGAGGCGGGCCGCGAAGCCTACGAGGCAGGTCTGGGTGCCCAGTCGCGCCATGCCGACGCCAGCAGCCCCCTCACCTCGTTCCTCGACTGACACGAAACGACAAACAAACCAATGACCCCAATCCGGCCATGAAAGAACAGGAGCAGAGAGCATACGCCCATGCCGAGAAAGCCTACATGCAGGGCACGCTTTACCCCGACATCCGAGTAGGCATGCAACGGGTGAACCTCACCCCCACCGTCCGCATCGTCGATGGGAAGAAGGAGGTCACCCCCAACGCCCCCGTCTACGTCTACGACACGAGCGGGCCGTTCAGTGACCCCGACGTGGTCGTAGACCTCAAAAAAGGGCTGCCGCGCATGCGCGAAAGCTGGATTGTCGCCCGCGGCGACGTGGAGCGGCTCCCCGCTGTCAGTTCCGAATACGGCCGGATGCGGCGCAACGACCCGAGCCTGGACCACCTGCGCTTCGAGCACATCGCCCTCCCCTACCGCGCCCGGGCCGGCCGGTGCATCACCCAGATGGCCTATGCCCGCGCAGGCATCATCACCCCCGAGATGGAGTATGTCGCCATCCGCGAGAACATGAACTGCCGCGAGCTGGGCATCGAGAGTCACATCACGCCCGAGTTCGTCCGCGACGAGCTCGCCGCCGGACGGGCCGTCCTGCCGGCCAACATCAACCACCCCGAGAGCGAACCGATGATTATCGGACGCAACTTCCTGGTGAAAATCAACACCAACATCGGGAATTCGTCCACCACGTCGAGCATCGAGGAGGAGGTCGACAAGGCGGTGTGGAGCTGCCGCTGGGGCGGCGACACGCTGATGGACCTCTCGACGGGAGCCAATATCCACGAGACGCGCGAGTGGATTATCCGCAACTCACCCGTGCCCGTGGGGACGGTCCCCATCTACCAGGCGCTGGAGAAGGTCTCGGGGCGGGTCGAGGATTTGTCGTGGGAGCTCTACCGCGACACGCTCATCGAGCAGTGCGAGCAGGGCGTCGACTACTTCACCATCCACGCCGGCATCCGCCGGCAGAATGTCCACCTGGCCGACGGGCGCCTCTGCGGCATCGTCTCGCGCGGCGGAAGCATCATGAGCAAGTGGTGCCTGCTCCACGACCGCGAGAGCTTCCTCTACGAGCACTTCGACGACATCTGCGACATCCTGGCGCAGTACGACGTGGCCGTATCGCTGGGCGACGGGCTGCGTCCCGGCTGCATCGCCGACGCCAACGACCGCGCGCAGTTCGCCGAGCTCGACACGATGGGCGAGCTGGTGCTCCGCGCCCGCGCGAAGAACGTGCAGGCCTTCGTCGAAGGTCCCGGGCATGTCCCCATGCACAAAATCCGCGAGAACATGGAGCGTCAGATTGACCACTGCCACAACGCACCCTTCTACACGCTGGGGCCTATCGTCACGGACATCGCGCCGGGCTACGACCACATCACCTCGGCCATCGGCGCCGCGCAAATCGGCTGGCTGGGAACGGCCATGCTCTGCTACGTCACGCCGAAGGAGCACCTCGGGCTCCCCAACCGCGAGGATGTGCGCACGGGCGTCATCACCTACAAGATTGCCGCCCATGCCGCCGACCTGGCCAAGGGACACCCCGGGGCGCAGATTCGCGACAACGCGCTGAGCAAGGCGCGCTACGAATTCCGCTGGCGCGACCAGTTCCACCTGAGCCTCGACCCGGAGCGTGCGCTGGAGTACTTCAACGAAGGCCGCCACACCGACGGCGAATACTGCACCATGTGCGGCCCCAACTTCTGCGCCATGAAGCTGAGCCGCGACCTGGCGAACATCAAATGCTGAACCGTATACGTACGTAAAAAGAGTATCAAGAATACATGTTTTCCGAAGAATTAGCCAAATACGACTGGGAGGAGACCACCCGTCGCATCCAGTCGAAACGTCCGGCCGACGTCGAAGCGGCCCTCGGACGCGAGCACCTCACGCTCGACGACTTCATGGCGCTCATCTCGCCGGCTGCGGCCGCCTACCTCGAGCCCATGGCCCGTCTGAGCCGCCGCTACACGCAGGAGCGTTTCGGCAAGACCATCTCGATGTACATCCCGATGTACATCACCAACTCGTGCACCAATTCGTGCATCTACTGCGGCTTCAACCGCCACAACGCCATTCCGCGCGTGATTCTCACCCCCGAGCAGATTGAGGAGGAGTGCCGCGCCATCCGCGAGCTCGGTCCCTTCGAGAACCTGCTGCTGGTCACGGGCGAGAATCCCCGTGCGGCGGGTGTCGACTACATCGAGCAGGCGCTCCACATCTGCCGCCCCTACTTCAACAACCTCACCATCGAGGTGATGCCGCTGGCGGCCGAGGAGTACGAGCGGCTGACCCACTCGGGGCTCAACGGCGTGGTCTGCTTCCAGGAGACCTACAACCGCGCCAACTACAACATCTACCACCCGGCCGGCATGAAGTCGAAGTTCGAGTGGCGCGTCAACGGCTTCGACCGCATGGGACAGGCCGGCGTCCACAAAATCGGCATGGGCGTGCTCATCGGCCTTGAGGAGTGGCGCACCGACGTGACGATGATGGCGCTCCACCTGCAGTACCTGCGCAAGCACTACTGGAAGACGCGCTACAGCGTCAACTTCCCCCGCATGCGCCCGTCGGAGGGTCACTTCCAGCCCAACGTGGTGATGAGCGACCGCGAGCTGGCGCAGCTGACCTTCGCCTTCCGCATCTTCGACCACGACGTCGACATCTCCTTCTCGACGCGCGAGCGGGCCGAGTTCCGCAACCACATCGCCACGCTGGGCGCCACCTCGATGAGCGCCGGCTCGAAGACCGACCCGGGAGGCTACCGCGTCTACCCCACGTCGCTCGAGCAGTTCGTCGTGAGTGACGAGCGCACGCCGGCGCAGGTCGAGGCCGACATCCGTCGCGAAGGGTACGAAGTGGTCTGGAAGGACTGGGACAAAATCTTCGACTGACGATGTTCGACGAACGCTACGCGCGGCAGGTCATGCTGCCCGAAATCGGCGAAGAGGGGCAGCATCGGCTGGCCTCGGCGTCGGTGCTGCTCGTGGGTCTGGGCGGCCTGGGCTCGACGGTGGCCCCCTCGCTTGCGGGGGCCGGCGTGGGGCGCCTCGGCCTCTGCGACCCCGACGTGGTCTCGTGGAGCAACCTGCCGCGGCAGACGCTCTATACCGAGGAGGAGGTGGGCCGTCCCAAGTGCGAGATGGCCCGCCGCCGGCTCGCGGCCCTCTCGTCGGCGACGCACTTCGACTGCATCGCCGAGGGGCTCACGCCCGAAAACGCCGAGCGGCTCGCGGCCTCCTACGACCTGGTGGTCGACTGCTGCGATAACTTCGCGACGCGCTACCTCATCGACGACGCCTGCGCCGTCGCGGGGCGGCCGTGGGTCTACGGCTCGATTGGCCCCTTCGACGGGCAGGTGAGCCTCTTCAACCACCGCCGCGGGGTCCGCTACGCGACGCTCTACCCCGACCGCGAGGCGCTGTGCAGCGCACCGCGCCGCACGCTGGGGGTGCTTGGCGGCGTCCCGGCCGTCATCGGGGCCATCGAGGCCACGGAGGCGCTCAAGCTGCTCGCCGGCATGGAGCCCTCGCTCGACGGACGGCTGCTCCTATTCGACCTCAAGACGATGCATTGCGAAACAATCGATATCTGAACACAAAAAATTCACCTACCGAAAACACCACACCATGGGAAAAGGATTTGACGAATACGCATCGGCCTACGATGCGTGGTTTCTCGAAAACCGGAACGTACTCTACTCGGAGGTCAACCTCGTTGCCTCGACACTCCGCGATGCGGGACGCATCCTCTCGGTGGGCTGCGGCAGCGGCCTCTTCGAGAAGATTCTCCGCGAGGAGTACGACATCCGCATCACCAACGGCATCGAGCCCTCGACCGGCATGGCCGACATCGCCCGCAAGCGGGGCCTCGAGGTAACCGTCGCAACGGCCGAGGAGGCCGACTTCGGCCGCGAACGCTACGACACGCTGCTCTTCAACGGCACGCCGAGCTACATCGGCGATCTGGCGGGCGTGGTCCGCAAGGCCTACGACGCGCTGCCCGAGGGGGGACGCATCGTGCTGATTGACGTCCCGAAGGAGAGCTCCTACGGCATCATGTACAACCTGGCCAAGGCGCTCGGGACGTGGAACCATCCGCTGCTCGAGGGGGTCTACCCGCCCAACCCCTACCCCATCGAGTTCGTCGAGGTGGCCGCCTGGCGCACGACGGCCGAGAAGGTGGAGCTGCTCGAGAAGGCCGGTTTCCGCGACCTGCACTTCTCGCAGACGCTCACCACCCACCCGCTCTATTCGGACCGTGCCGAGGAGCAGCCCGTCGAGGGGTGCGACCGGGGCGACTACGTGGCCGTCGTGGCCTACAAGCGATGAACACCGCGGACAAGGCCATGAAACGCTGGAGTGACGAAGCCTGGGAGGCCGCCGAACCGGTCTACCGCAGGATACTCGAGCACCCCTTCGTCGGGGAGCTCGCCGCCGGAACGCTCTCCGCGGAGCGCTTCCGCTTCTACATCCGCCAGGATGCCCTCTATCTGGACGGCTACGCACGACGGCTGGCCCACATCGCCTCGCGCCTCGTGCGCAAGGAGCACACGAAGGCCTTCCTGCACTTCGCCCTCGAGGGGATAGAGGTCGAGCGGGCGCTCCACGAGCAGTTCCTCGAGGGCAGCCACCCCGAGCCCGGGGAAATCTCGCCCGCCTGCCTGCTCTACACCTCGCTGCTCGAGAGCCAGGCGATGGCTCCCGTCGAGGTCGAGGCGGCCGCCGTACTCCCCTGCTTCCGCGTCTACCAGCGGGTCGGCGAGCAGATTTACGCCCGGTTAGGGGATGCGGAGAACCCCTACCGCCGCTGGATTGAGACCTATGCCGACCCCTCGTTCGCCGAGGCTGCCGACCGCGCCACGCGCATCTGCGACGAGCTGGCCGCCGAGGCCGGCGCGGCGACGCGGCAGCGGATGACCGAACTCTTCGTGCGTTGCACCCGGATGGAGTGGCTCTTCTGGGAGAGCGCCTGGAGGCTTGAAAACTGGAAAATCTGATGCTATGAACAGCGACATGAAAACCTACAAACGAGCCCTGACCATCGCCGGCAGCGACCCGAGCGGCGGTGCGGGCATTCAGGCCGACCTGAAGACCTTCTCGGCCTGCGGATGCTTCGGCACTTCGGCCATCGTCGCCGTCGTGGACGAAAACACGGTCGGCGTCACGGGCGTACACCCCGTGCCGGTCGACTTCGTGGTGGGGCAAATCCGCTCGGTGCTCGACGACATCGGCGCCGACGCCATCAAAATCGGCATGCTCCACTCCTCGGAGCTGATTCTGGCCGTGCGCGACACGCTCGCGGGCTACGACATCCGCAACGTGGTGCTCGACCCGGTGATGGTGGCTACGTCGGGCGACCCGCTGCTGCAGCGCGAGGCCGTCGCAACGCTGCGCGACGAGCTCATTCCCCGCGCCCGGGTCATCACGCCCAACATTCCCGAGGCCGAAATCCTGCTGGGCCGCAGGCTGCCCCGCCAGGAGGAGCTTCCCGACGCCGCGCGCGAGCTCTCGCAGGGGGGCCGCGTCTCGGTCTTCCTCAAGGCGGGACACCTCGACGACGAGGAGCTGGTCGACATCTTCTACGACGCCGAGAGCGACCGGATTGTGCCGCTGCGCTCGAAGCGCGTCGCGACGGTGAACACCCACGGCACGGGCTGCACGCTCTCGTCGGCCATCGCCGCCTTCCTGGCCCGCGGATATGCGCTCGACGACGCCGCGGCCGCAGCCAAGGAGTACATCGCCGGGGCCATTGCCGCCGGCGCGCACTACCGCATCGGCCACGGCCACGGTCCCGTGCACCACTTCTACCGCTTCTGGGAGTAGGCTCCGCGACGAACCGCACACCCTGCAGGGCGGTGCTTCCCTATACGGGGGAGGCGCCGCCCTGCCTCGTTTTCGGGTGTGCCGGGAATGTTTGCCGCTCCTCGCTGCACTCTCGGCAAACTCGGCGGACATCTCCACGCCGCGTCCTCTGCGGGCCGCGAGGAGCGCCGCTACACCCTCTTCGGAGGTCCGAACCGCCCCGCAATGCGCAAAAAGCCATCCGAAAGGCGGCAAGTTGCCCTCGGCGATGACAACCTGACCGGAAAATCGGTATCTTTGAGGCCTGAAAACGACAAAGCGATGAACGTGACGAAAATCAACAAGGTGGAAATCCGCAACCTCCAGCGTGAGGACTACGACCAGCTGGCCAAATCCTTCACCCGCGTCTATGCCGACGGCAGCGACGTATTCTGGACGCCGGAACAGATTGACAAACTCATCCGCATCTTCCCCGAAGGACAGATTGTGGTGGTGGTCGATGACAAAATCGTGGGCTGCGCCCTCTCGATTATCGTGGACTACGACCTGGTCAAGGGGGACCATACCTACGCCCAGGTGACGGGCAACGAGACCTTCGACACCCATACGCGCAAGGGCAACATCCTCTACGGCATCGAGGTCTTCATCCATCCCGACTACCGCGGTCTGCGGCTCGGCCGGCGCATGTACGAATACCGCAAGGAGCTCTGCGAGAAGCTCAACCTGAAGGCCATCATGTTCGGCGGGCGCCTGCCCAACTACCACAAGTATGCCGACAAGATGCGCCCCAAGGAGTACATCGACAAGGTGCGCAAGCGTGAAATCTACGACCCGGTGCTGCTCTTCCAGCTCTCGAACGACTTCCACGTGCGCAAGGTCATGCGCAACTACCTGCCCAACGACGAGGAGTCGCGCCACTATGCCTGCCTGCTCCAGTGGGACAATATCTACTACCAGGCTCCCACCGAGGAGTATGTCCAGCCCAAGACAACGGTCCGCGTGGGTCTGGTGCAGTGGCAGATGCGCAGCTATCATACGCTCGACGACCTGTTCGAGCAGGTGGAGTTCTTCGTCGACTCGGTGAGCCGCTACCAGAGCGACTTCGTCCTCTTCCCCGAATACTTCAACGCCCCGCTCATGGCGCGCTTCAACGACGCCGGCGAGTCGCAGGCCATCCGCGGCCTGGCGGGCTACACGGACGATATCCGCGAGCGCTTCATCGGGCTGGCCATCAAGTACAACATCAACATCGTCACGGGCAGCATGCCCTACATCCGCGACGACGGGCAGCTCTACAACGTGGGCTTCCTCTGCCGCCGCGACGGCACCTACGAGATGTACGAGAAGCTGCACGTCACCCCCGACGAGATGAAGTGCTGGGGTCTGAGCGGCGGCCACGCCATCCGCACCTTCGAGACCGACTGCGCGCGCATCGGCGTGCTGATTTGCTACGACGTGGAGTTCCCCGAGCTCTCGCGCATCATGGCCGACGAGGGGATGCAGATTCTCTTCGTCCCCTTCCTGACCGATACGCAGAACGCCTACTCGCGCGTGCGGGTCTGCGCCCAGGCACGCGCCATCGAGAACGAGTGCTTCGTGGCCATCGCCGGCAGCGTGGGTAACCTGCCGCGCGTCCACAACATGGACATCCAGTATGCGCAGTCGGGCGTCTTCACGCCGTGCGACTTCGCCTTCCCGACCGACGGCCGCCGCGCCGAGGCGACGCCCAACACCGAGATGATTCTCATCTCGGACGTTGACCTCGACCTGCTCAACGAGCTGCACACCTACGGCAGCGTCCGCAACCTGAAGGACCGCCGCAAGGACCTCTACGAGCTGCGCATCCGCAACAAGTAGGGATTCCGGTTCCGGACGGTTTTCCCGGGGCCGCGTCGATTTGCACCGCCCCTCCGTTCCCGAAGCCGGTACGCCCCACGCAACGCGACACGGACAATACGACCATCGCCCCACGGTTTGGTGCCGCGGGGCGATGTTGTTTTATGCTCCCTGTGCGCTCCGACGTGAGCTCCGGTACGGAAATGCTGCCTCCGGTCGGTCATGTGGATGCGCCCCACGCGTCTGCCCCGGAATTGGCTGCCGACCTTGCCGCAGAAAGACCGACACGTCCAAGCATCCGTCGGCCATCCCTAGTCTGTCTGCCCTACCCGCCTTGTCGGCCTCTCTTTGCCGAACAGAATCTTCATCCCCTCGTCAGCCACCTCTCGACAAACCGCCCCTCTTCGTCCCGTTGTCGCCTTTTCCCGCCGAACAGTTCACTCCCCGCCGACCCGGCCGGGGCACGAAGAAGGCTCATCCGCCCCAACGAATCTGGTTTCCTGTTCGCAAAAAACTCCTGTCTGCTGTTCTGTTCGTAATAATATGCAAAATATATTTGGTATAAAAAAGAGACTATTGATATCTTTGCAGACCGACGGGCCGACGTGGTTTGCCAAACCGAGCAAACCGAGCAAGCCGAGCAAACGAAGCGAAACGTCGGACAGAACAAACAAGGTGAAACAAGAACACACAACCCAATCAGACTGCAACAATGAAACGGTCAACCATCGAGGATGCCATGTTCCCGGCCTGCCCGGTGAGAAACATTCTGGCGCGGCTCTGCGACAAGTGGGCGCTGCTGGTCCTCTACCTGCTGGCACGCTCTGAGCAGGGCAAGCTGCGCTTCACGGAGTTGAAGCAGGCCATGCCCGACATCTCGCAGAAGATGCTATCGACGACCCTGCGCACGCTCGAGGAGGACGGCTACATCTCACGGAGGCTCCACGCCGAGGTTCCGCCCCGGGTGGAGTATGCACTCACGGAGCGCGGCCAGACGCTGCGCCCGATTCTCGAAGAGCTGCTCGCCTGGGCTGTGGAACAGATGGATGACATCATGAAGGAGCGCAAAAGGGCTCATAACGCAGCCAACGGGTCGAATCAAGCAAACGAACACAAGAAAGGAAAGGAATGAAAGCTGCACAGTTAGACCGTTATTCAAGGGAGGGACGGCTCACTGTACGGGAGGTCGCCGTACCCGAACCGGCTGCCGATGAGGTACTCATCAAGGTACGCGCGGCGGCCGTCAATCCACTGGAGCTGCTCATCGTCCGGGGAAGCATCCTGCTGATACAGGATTACCGTCTGCCGCAGACGCTGGGCAACGAGTGCTCGGGCGTTGTCGAGCGGGTCGGAAGCCGCGTCGGGAAGTTCCGACCGGGCGATGCCGTCTATACACGCCTTCCGCTGGAGCGGATTGGCGCCTTTGCCGAATACGTCGCCGTATGGGAGCAGGTGGTGGCGAAGATGCCCGCCGGATATGCATTCGACGTGGCGGCCGCCATCCCGCTGACCGGTCTGACGGCCTGGCAGGGGCTGGTCGAGGAGCTGCAGGTGCAATCGGGACAGAGGTTGCTCATTCCCGGCGGGTCGGGCAGCTTCGGGCAGATGGCCGTACCGATAGCCCGAGCACTGGGACTCCGCGTCGTGGTGACGGGCAACGAGCGGTCGCGCGAAGCATTTCTGGCCATGGGTGCCGAGCGTTACATCGACTATCGCAGGGAGAACTACTGGGAGGTGCTCTCGGGGGTAGATGCGGTCATCGACACGCTCGGAGCCGGCGAATTCGAACACGAGCTCTCCGTACTAAAGCCGGGCGGACGGCTGCTGAGCCTGCGGACCGCCCCCAACGGGGAGTTTGCCCGACGCAACGGTTTCCCCTGGTACAAGCGGGCCCTCTTCACGCTGGCCGGAATGAAATACGACCGTGCGGCCCGCCGTCAGGGCAAAGAGTACCGCTTCCTCTTCGTGCATGCCGACGGAGAACAGCTCCGCCGAATCACGGAGCTTGTCGAGCGCGAACACATCGTCCCGGCCATTGACCCGCACTGCTTCTCGCTCGAGGAGATTAACGACGCCCTGCGTCTTGTGGCCGAAGGGCCGCTCAGGGGGAAGGTAATCATTCGGATGTAAAACTTTTCAGAGCATGAAAATTCATGAAATCTGCTTCAGCCCGACGGGTGGGACGAAGCGTGTGAGCTCGATGCTGAGCCGTGCACTGACCGACGAGACGGTCGAGGTCGACTTGACGGCTCGCGAGGTCGATTTCGGGCAGGTGGAGCTGAGCCCCGAGGAGGTGGCGCTGATTGCCGTGCCCCCCTACAGCGGACGGGTGCCGACCGTCGCTGCGGCACGTCTGGCCGCGATGCACGGCAACGGAGCCCGGGCCGTCCTGCTCTGCGTCTATGGCAACCGGGCCTACGAGGATACGCTGGTGGAGCTGCGTGACAAGGCCTCCGGGGCAGGGTTCAAGGTGATTGCCGCCGTAGCGGCCGTTGCCGAACACTCAATCGCCCGCCAATACGCCGCGGGCCGACCCGATGCGGAGGACGAAGCGATGCTGCGCAGCTTTGCCGCACGGATTCGCCGCAAGATTGACGACGGCGGGCTCGATGAACCGGTGATTCCGGGCAACCGCCCCTACCGCAAGGCTGCAGGTGCCGGCATCGTTCCCAAGGCAACGCGCGCCTGCGTGAAGTGCGGCCTCTGTGCGGCGAAGTGCCCCGTCGGGGCCATCGATGCTAAGGAGCCGGCACGGGTGGACAAAATGCGCTGCATCTCCTGCATGCGCTGCGTGGCCGTATGCCCCCACCATGCCCGACGCGTCAACAGGCTGCTGCTGGCCCTCGTCGGCCGGATGCTCAAGAAGGCCTGCTCGCAGCGAAAGGCGTGCGAACTCTATCTCTGACGCTGAGTCGGGGTTGGCAGGCTGTCGATGGGTAGCTAACCATATACCAGGACAGGGATGACGAATCGTCCTACTCGCCTGCCCCGCGTCGGTAGTCGGAAAGGTATGCCGTACAGGTCTTTCCGGTCTGTTGCTTGAAGAAACGCATCAGGTGGCTCGGGTCCGAGAAGCCGTACTCCTCAGCCAACTGGCTGACGCTGCGCCCCTCGAACAACAGGCCGTTCTTCACCCCTTCGAGCAGCCGCTGGCGGAGCAGGTGGGCGGCCGTGACACCGAACTGCTCCACGACGGCCCGATTCAGAGTCACGCGGCTCACGCGCATCATCGCGGCATACTCCCCGACGCGCTGGACGGTGCGGATATGCTCCTCGAGCAGCGCCTTGAAGCGGAACGCGCAGTTGTTGCGCGGCAGCGCGACGGGCAACCCGTAGGCGGTGGCGTAGTCGCGGTTGAGCGTCACCAGCAGGTAGTAGAGCACCGCGACAATCAGGTTGTAGCTGTCCGAGGTCGGGGCCTGCAGCTCCGTCTTGATTTTGGCCAGCAGCCGGAGGTACTCTCCGAAGCGCTCCCGAGGGGCGTCGAACCAGGGCGGCGTACCGCTCTGGTAGCAGTAGAGCAGGCGGTAGACGAAAAACTTGTCAGCGAGGAACGTGCGCATGAAATCCTCGCGGAAGATCAGAAACGTGTAGTCGAGCTCCGCCTCGTCCACCAACCAGCGCTGCTGCTGGTGGGGCGAGAGGAGCAGCAGCATGCCGTCATGCAGCTCGATGCGGCGTCCGCCGAGCAACAGCACGCCTCGGGCCCGGCTGAGGAAGAAGAACTCGAAGAAGTCGGTCCGGAAGAGCGGATGCTCGGTCAGTACGCCGCGAATCTCCTCGCTGCGGCCCGTGTTGATGTAGAAATCGACGCCGCACTGCGTCTTGCTGAACGGCACAGTGACCAGCCGCCGGGGATTTGTCGTTGTCTTCATCGTGTAACATAGGTTGTCCGAAGACAAAGATACGATATCATTTATCAAAATGGCATACATTACCCCCTTTCGGGCATAATTTTGCACAAAAAATCTTCGGACCTTTGCCGACGGAAGATTCGATATGAATCCGCCCTCGAAAAACATCCGGCCATGAGTGTCTGCATCAAATCGTTGATCCGCAATCTGAATCTGGTCGTCGGCTGCACCGTCGGCTGCACCTACTGCTATGCCCGCAACAACTGCCGACGCTTCCACATGACCGACGATTTTTCCGTCCCGGAGTACATGCCCCGCAAGCTCCGCATCCTTGACGGCCGCGACCCGCGGGTCTTTCTGATGACCGGCATGAGCGACTTCTCGGACTGGCGGTCCGAGTGGAACGCCGAGGTGTTCGAACGCATGGCCCGCAATCCGCAGCACGCCTATCTCTTTCTGACCAAACGTCCCGAGCGGCTCGATTTGCAGACCGACGACGACAACGTCTGGATGGGTGTCACCGTGACGTGCGAGGCGGAGAAGGGACGCATTGCCGCGCTGCGCCAACATGCCCGGGCCCGTCACTACCATGTGACTTTCGAACCGCTGTTCGGGCCGATCGAAGGGCTCGACCTGACGGGCGTGGAGTGGATCGTCGTCGGCACCGAGACCGGACGCCGCCGCGGCAAGGTCGAAGCCCGACCCGAGTGGGTGAGGGGCATCATCGCCCAGGCCCGGGCGCAGGGCGTGGAGGTTTTTATGAAGGAGGATCTGTTGCCGATTATGGGTGAGAGCGGCATGATACAAGAGTTACCCGAAGCATTCAAACAAAGAGTATGGAACAGGAACTGATTCGCGACATCGACGTGCAGAGCGTCATGACCCGTTCGTCGCTGCCCGTAGGCGGCTATTCGGTCAATCCCTATGTGGGGTGTCCCCACGCCTGCAAGTATTGCTACGCTTCGTTCATGAAGCGCTTCACGGGCCACACCGAACCGTGGGGCTCGTTTCTCGACGTCAAGCACTGGAGGCCCATCGGCAATCCGCACCGCTTCGACGGCCAGCGCATCGTCATCGGCTCGGTGACCGATGGCTACAACCCCTTCGAGGAGCAGTTCCGGCGCACGCGCCGGCTGCTCGAGGAGCTGCGCGGCACGACGGCCGAGATTATGATTTGCACCAAGTCGGACCTTGTGCTGCGCGACCTGGAGCTGTTGCGGGAATTTCCGCGCGTGACGGTCTCGTGGTCGGTCAACACGCTCGATGAGACCTTCCGCGCCGACATGGACCGTGCGGTGAGCATCGAGCGGCGGCTCGAGGCCATGCGGCAGGTCTACGAGGCGGGCATCCGCACCGTCTGCTTCATATCGCCGATTTTCCCGGGCATCACCGACCCGAAGGCCATCATCGAGCGGGTGCGCGAGTATGCCGACCTCGTCTGGCTCGAGAATCTCAACCTGCGCGGGCAGTTCAAGGGGACCATCATGGCCTACATCCGCGAAAAGCACCCCGAGCTGGTGCCTTTGTACGAGGATATCTACAACCGCCGCCGGACGGACTACTGGCAGGCGCTCGAGCGGGAGATGGCCGACTATGCTGCCGCAAACGGTATGCCTTACCGGGTGAATGACCTGCCGTACGGCCGCTCCGAAAAGGGGCATCCCGTGGTGGTCAACTACTTCTACCACGAGAAAATCCGCCGCTCTAACCGGTAACAGGCGGAAGCGACACACCCGGGCGAGGTGCGGCAAGACCGGAGGCTGAAGGCAGCCCCGGAACGGCAAGGTGGGCCCGGAACGTGAGGTAAGAACCGGAGCAGGATGCGGCAAGGCTGGCGGCAGGAGGTGTACCGAAACGGCGAGGCAAGAGCCGGAGCGGCAGGCCGCTCACCGGGTCGGAGCTGACCTTCTTAGGCAGGTCCTACCCGCGCGGGCCGTACTTGCGCTCGAAGAGGTCCGCATGGCTCTGCCCCCACGCAATCATGGCGTCGATGAGCGGCAGCAGCGAGGCCCCCAGCTCCGTGAGCGAGTACTCCGAGCGTGGAGGGAGCTCGGCATAGATGGTCTTGGCCACCAGCCCGTCCTCGACCAGCTCGCGGAGCTGGAGGTCGAGCACGCGGGGCGTCGCCTCGGGCAGCTGACGGTGGAGTTCGCTCGGCCGCAGCGGCCGGTGGCGCAGTTCGTCCAGAATGCAGGACTTCCACTTCGAATCGATAAGGCTCATGGTCAGCCGCAGCGGGCAGTCCAGGTCGACGGGAATCTTTCGTTCATACATGGTGCGGATGGGTTTGGTCACACAAAGATAGGGATAACCCCCGAAAAGAGGGGTATACCGAAAAAATTTTCGGTACGTGAATCATTTTTCGGTACTTGCGCAGCCGCACGGCGCGTCGTAATTTTGCGGTTGAACGAAAAACCCCTAAAACACCAAGCGTATGAGAGCAAGCATCGAAGAGTACAAGGCCGTCGAGCAGGCGGCCATGAAGTTCGTCAGGAGCGTGGCCGAGGGCGACAGCACGCCGGCCCGCGAGCTGTTCATCGACGAGGCCGTGCTGTTCGGCTATCTGGACGGCCGTCTTGAGCACGGCAGCATCGAGCAGTTCTACCACAACGTCGACACGGTCGCTGCCGGGCAGGAGTTCCGGGCGCGCGTCGACGTCCTCGACGTCGAGGAGACGCTGGCCGTCGTCCGCGTGCTCGAGGAGCGGTGGGGCGGCCGCATCGACTTCACCGACTATCTGCTGATGATGAAGATGGATGGCCGGTGGCGCTGCGTCGCAAAGGCCTACAACCAAAATTCCGATACCATTAAAAAATAACAAGGGAGATACCACCATGAAGATTACGGTCATTACGGGCAGCCCCCGCCGCAAGGGCAACAGCTTTGCCATGACGGAGGCTTTCATCCGGGCTGCGGAGCAGCGCGGCCACACCATCGAGCGGTTCGACGCCGCCTTTCTGAAGATTGGCGGCTGCCACGCCTGCATGACGTGCTACAAGACGGGCACAGCCTGCTCGTTCGACGACGATTTCAACCGCATCGCGCCGGCCATTCTCGAGTCGGAGGCCGTCGTATTCACCATGCCGGTCTACTGGTACTCGATTCCGGCGCAAATCAAGGGGGTCATCGACCGCCTCTTCTCACTGGTGGTGGGCGGCAAGGCGTACGCCGGCAAGAAGTGCGCGCTGATTGCCTGCTGCGAAGAGGAGGAGATGACGGTGTTCGACGGCGTACGGGTACCCATGGAGCGCACGGCCGCCCTGCTCAAGTGGGAGATGGTCGGACAGGTGCTCATCCCCGGCGTGCTGAACGAGGGCGACATCGACCGCACGGAGGGCTGCCGGCAGGCTGCCGCTCTGGCAGAGCGCTTCTGAGCCGCACGCCGCAGCCGCTCCGCTATCGCTGTAGAGGCGGGAAGGGCGTCGCGTTCCGGCCCCGCGCAACGGGAGCAGCGGAGAGCTCCGCTCCGGACCCGCACAACAGACGCAGCGAAGCGTACCGCACGACAACCCCATCGGGACAATCCCGGGCTTGTTATGAGCCCGGGATTTTTTTGTCCCCGGCGCCGGCAGCGGAAGGGTCGTCCGGCCGGAGCTCCGCGTGCCCCGGCGTCCCGGAAGCGGAAAAAATGACGGCGGGATGATGCCCGGCGGCCCGGGAGCGGGGAGGATGGCGGCCCGGAAGCGCGCCTCGGCGGAAGAGAGGGCGCCGTATGCCGTTCAGACCGCCATACGGACCGCTCATCCCCCGAAAAGGCGAGTTCGGAGGATTCTCATCCCGGGGCCGCGGCGCCCGCGCTATTTTTGTACCGTTAAAAACTGTACAAAAAACTATCAATCTTCGCATACCATGTTCCAATCCATCGTCCGCTTTGCGGTCACGAAAAAACTCTTCGTCGGATTGACCACCCTCTTCCTGCTGGCGGGAGGAATCTATTCGATGATGACGCTTCCGGTCGACGCCGTGCCGGACATCACCAACAACCAGGTGCAGATTGTGACCGTCTCCCCCACGCTCGCTCCGCAGGAGGTCGAGCAGCTCATCACCTTCCCCATCGAGGTGGCGATGAGCAACATCATGAACGTCCAGGAGATTCGCTCCGTGTCGCGCTTCGGTCTGTCGGTCGTCACGGTGGTCTTCAAGGAGAGCGTGCCGATTCTCGACGCCCGGCAGCTCATCAACGAACAGATACAGACCGTCGCCGGAGAGATTCCCTCCGAGCTGGGCACCCCCGAGATGATGCCCATCACCACGGGTCTGGGCGAAATCTACCAGTATACGCTCGACGTCGAGCCGGGCTACGAGAAGCGCTACGACGCCATGGAGCTGCGCACCATCCAGGACTGGATTGTCAAGCGGCAGCTGTCGGGCATCCCGGGAATCGTCGAAATCAACAGCTTCGGAGGCTACCTCAAGCAGTATGAGGTGGCCGTCGACCCCGACGCTCTCTACTCGCTCAACATCACCATCGGCGACGTCTTCGAGGCGCTGAGCCGCAACAACGAGAACACGGGCGGCAGCTATATCGAGAAGATTAACCGCGCCTACTACATCCGCTCCGAGGGTATGATTTCGTCGCTCGACGACATCCGCCGCATCGTGGTGGCCAACCGCGGCGGCATCCCGATTCACGTGAGCGACGTGGGCACCGTGAAGTTCGGCTCGGCCAAGCGCTTCGGCGCCATGACGCGCGACGGCAAGGGCGAGTGCGTCGGCGGCATCGCCATGATGCTCAAGGGGGCCAACGCCAACGTGGTCACCCGCGAGCTGGAGTTGCGCGTGGAGAAAATCCAGAAGATGCTGCCCGAAGGGTCACCATCAACCCCTATCTGAACCGCTCGGAGCTGGTCAACCGCAACATCTCGACCGTGATTCGCAACCTCATCGAGGGGGCCATCATCGTCTTCATCGTGCTGATGCTCTTCCTGGGCAACGTCCGCGCCGGCCTGATTGTCGCCTCGGTCATCCCGCTGGCTATGCTCTTCACATTCATCCTCATGCACATATTCGGCGTCTCGGCCAACCTGATGAGTCTGGGCGCCATCGACTGGGGCTGAACGCCTACGTCATCGGCGCCTCGTTCCCCATCTTCTTCAACACCCGCCGCAGCCGCATCCGCCAGGCCAAGGCCGACGCCTACATCGCCCGCAACGATGCGGCGCTCAACCTGCGCAACGTCGACAACCGCATCACCGAGCTGCAGGCCAACCTGCGCCGCTACGAGGAGAGCCTGCGCTACTACGTCGAATCGGCGCTTCCCGAGGCCGAGACGCTCGTGCGCGCCGCCCGGCTGCAGCTGGCCAACAGCGAGACGACCATCGCCGAATACATCATGAGCCTCAATACGGCGCTCGAAATCCGCCGCGGCTACATCGAGACGCTCAACCAGTACAACATCACCGCACTCGAATACGAACTCTACCGATAAACACATCCAGTCATGAAAAAGATACTTCTTCCCATCGCGGCGCTTCTCTGCGCCTGCTCGTCGGCTCCGACCGCACCGGCCTCGACGGCTGCATCCGAAGCCGCCGCCACCGACAGCATCGCGGCCGCCCCGGCCGAAGAGCCCGCCTCCGAGGTCGACGCCGCATCGGGCGCCACGTCGGTGCCCAACGAACCCACCTTCAACGGCATTCTGGTCCTCCCGCCCCAGAGCCGCGCCACGGTGACGCTGACCATGGGCGGGTCGATTCGCTCCACCACGCTGCTGCCCGGCGCCTACGTCAAGCAGGGCACCGTGCTGGCGACGCTCGAGAATCCCGAGTTCATCGCCCTGCAGCAGTCCTACCTCGACAGCCATGCGCAGTATGAGTTTCTGCGCACCGAGTTCCTGCGCCAGCAGACCCTCGCGCGCGAGGAGGCCTCGTCGCAGAAGCACTTCCAGCAGAGCAAGGCCGAGTACCTCTCGATGCGGAGCCGCATGGATGCCGCCGCAGCCCAGCTCGCACTGCTGGGCGTCGACACGACGCGCCTGCTCGCCGGGGGCATCATCCCCTACCTCGACATCAAGGCCCCCATCAGCGGCTATGCGGCCGACGTGAAGATGAACATCGGCCGCCACTTCGACGTCGGCGAGCCGCTCTGCGAGATTGTCAACAAGAGCGACATGATGCTGCGTCTGACCGCCTACGAGAAGGACCTCGCCAACCTGCGGGCGGGCGACCGGGTCGAGTTCCGCGTCAACGGCATCGAGGGGGAGACCTTCCACGGGGTCATCACCATGGTCGGCCAGCAGGTCAACAACGAGAACCGCTCGATTGACGTCTACGTCCGCATCGAGGGGCAGAATCCGCAATTCCGCCCGGGAATGTACGCCATGGCGCGCATCGCGCGGAAATAATGCTATTTTTGCACCATGAAAGCCTCCGTTCCGTTCAAGAACCGCTATCTGCTCTCCACGCTCCTGGTCTCGGCCGTGGTGGCCGTGCTGATACACTTTCCCGAGGTGCTGTCGCTCTCGGACAGCTTCGAACGGGAGCAGCTCTTCACGGGGATGGAGCCCAAGGATGTCTTCAACGAGATACTCTTCACCTTCATCTCGCTGCTGCTGCTCTTCGGCTTCAATGCGCTCATCTTCCACTTCAACTCGCCGCTGGTGCGGGTGACCGGGTGGAAGACGGTGCTCTCGTTCCTGCTGACGTGGGCGGCGAGCAACCTTCTGGGGCAGCTCTTCGTCTGGCTCCACCACCAGTTCGACATCCCGGCCATCGACGCCATGGTGCACCACTACCTGCACCCGCTGCGCGACTTCATCATGTCGAGCATCGTCTCGGGCAGCAACTACATCTTCCACCTCATCGTGCGGCAGCAGCGCATCGTCGTCGAGAACGAGGAGCTGCGCACCGAGAGCCTGCGCCACCAGTTCGAGTCGCTCAAGGAGCAGCTCAACCCCCACATGCTCTTCAACTCGCTCAACACGCTCCAGTCGCTGATTCGCGAGTCGCCCGCCCGGGCGCTCGACTACACGCAGGAGCTCTCGCGCGTGTTGCGCTACACGCTCCAGGACAACGACCGGCAGAGCGTGACGCTGGACGAGGAGATGCAGTTCGCCGAGGCCTACATCTACCTGATGAAGATGCGCTACGAGGAGAATCTGCGCTTCGAGGTGGAGATTGACGAGTCCACAAGGGGGATGCTGCTGCCGCCCATGTCGGTGCAGCTGCTCGTCGAGAACGCCATCAAGCACAACGAAATCAGCAACCGCAATCCGCTCACCATCACCATCCGCACCGAGGGCCGGACGCTGCTCGTCGAGAACCGCATCCAGCCCAAGCGGCAGGCTCCGGCCGGCCCCGGCATCGGGCTCGACAATCTGGCCAAGCGTTATCTGCTGCTCTGGCAGAAGGAGATAGGGATTACGGCCGACCGGGGGCTCTTCTGCGTAAGGCTTCCCCTGCAACAACCCGACAAGAACCATGAAAGCGTTAATCATTGAGGATGAAAAGGCGGCCGTGCGCAACCTGCAGGCCCTTCTGAAGGAGGTCGCTCCCAGCACCGAGGTCATCGACACGCTGGACAGCGTCACGGAGAGCGTCGCCTGGTTCGAGAGCCACGCGGCGCCCGACGTCGTCTTCATGGACATCCATCTGGCCGACGGCTCGGCCTTCGAGATTTTCGAACACGTGCGCATCGCCAGCCCCGTCATCTTCACCACGGCCTACGACGAGTATGCGCTGCGGGCCTTCAAGGTCAACAGCATCGACTACCTGCTCAAGCCCATCGGCGCGGCCGACCTCCGACGGGCGCTCGACAAGCTGGAGACGCTGCACGGCGCAGCCGGTGCCGGCGCGTCGGCCGCATCGGGCGAGTCGCTTGCCGAACTTATCCGCGGCCTGCAGCGGCAGGGCCACTACAAGAGCCACTTCCTGATTCCCTGCAAGGGGGACAAGCTGCTGCCGCTGGCCGTCGAGCAGGTGCAGTACTTCAGCATCGCCGACGGGGTGACGAAGGCCGTCGTAAGCGACCGCGAGCGCTACGTGCTTCCCAACACGCTCGACGAGCTGACCGACAGCCTCGACCCGGCGCGCTTCTTCCGCGTCAACCGGCAGTACCTCATCTCGCGCGGCGCCGTGCAGGACATCGACCTGTGGTTCAACAACCGGCTGGCCATCAACCTCAAGGTGCCGACCGACGGCAAGATTCTGGTCAGCAAGCTCCGCGTCAACGACTTCAAGAACTGGTTCTCGGGCTCGTGACGGCGCCCGGCGCAGGCGGAAAACGGCCCCTGTCGCTCCGTCGCACAACACCGCCCCGCTACCCTGCCATCCAGCAGCCCCGTTCACTCTACCCCGCGGCCACGCCACGCAATAACCTGAGCCGCCCGGCAGGCCCTCCCCGCAGCCGGCAAAACGTCGGGCAACACGCAACGAAACGCCCCGTGACGAGTATCCGTCACGGGGCGTTTCATTCGATGCGCCGGGAGGGGGCTACATCCGGTTGGTGAGGTCCTTGACCAGCTCACCGTCGAAGAGGTGCAGCACGCGGTGGGCAAAGGTCGAGTCGTACTGCGAGTGGGTTACCATGATGACGGTCGTACCTTCGCGGTTCAGCTCCGAGAGGAGCTCCATCACCTCGCGGCCGTTCTTCGAGTCGAGGTTACCGGTGGGCTCGTCGGCCAGAATCAGCTTGGGGTTCGAGACCAGGGCGCGGGCAATGGCCACGCGCTGCTGCTGACCGCCGGAGAGTTGCTGCGGGAAGTGCTCGGCGCGGTGCGAGATGTTCATGCGGCTCAGCATCTCGTTGACGCGGCGCTTGCGCTCCGAGGCCTTCACGCGCAGATAAATCAGCGGCAGCTCGACGTTCTCGAAGACGTTCAGCTCATCGATGAGGTTGAACGACTGGAAGACGAAGCCGATGTTGCCCTTGCGGTAGCGCGTGCGCTCCTTCTCGCGCAGCGTCGCCACCTCACGGCCCAGGAGCTGGTAGCTGCCCGAGGTGGGGTTGTCGAGCAGCCCCAGGATGTTGAGCAGCGTCGACTTGCCGCAGCCCGAGGGGCCCATGATGGCGACAAACTCGCCTTCGTTGACTTCGAACGACACGCCGTTCAGGGCGATGGTCTCAATCTCTTCGGTTCGGAAAATCTTGTGGAGATTCTCCACTTTCAACATAGCCATAACAGATATTTTTTAGTTTAGTTAAGTTTTACGATTTCGGGGTTTGTATTCCGCCTATTCGGACTTGACCGATTCGGCGGGGTTCTCGTTGGCCGTACGCCACGAGCAGAAGGTCACCGTGGCAGCCGTAACGAGGAGCACCGCGGCGAGCGCCGCCACGGGAATCCACACCGTGAAGGGGGCGCGGTAGGCGAACGAGGCCATCCAGCGGTTGACAATCCAGAGGCTCAGCGGCAGGGCGATGACGAAGCAGATGACGACCATCCAGAGGTAGCGGCGGTTGAAGAGGCGGAGCACCTCGCCTGTGGTGGCCCCCATCACCTTGCGCACGGCCACCTCGCGGCGGCGGTACTGCGTCTCGAACAGCACGATGCCGAAGACACCCATCAGGGCGATGACCACGGCAAGCACCGTGAAGAGCCCGACGACCGTCGCCAGACGCCGCTCCTTCGCATATTCGAAGCCCAGCTCCTCCTCGAAGGTGCGAATCTCGATGTCGCCCGGCGTCAGATGCGGGTCGGCCTCGGCGATGCACTGCCGCATGTAGTCGGCCACCTCCGCGACGTTGGCCTCGGGACGGTAGCGCAGGTAGAGGACCCGCGATGAGCGCTGCGACCACTTATCGGGAACGACATAGAAGACGAAGGGGATGATGCTGTACTGCATCGGCCGGAAGTTGAAGTCGGCGCAGACACCCACGAGCGGGTCCGTATCCAGGAATCCGCCGATTACGTCGTTCAGCTCGAGTTTGTATTCGTCGCGGGCCGTCTCGTTGCAAATCAGCATGCCGGTCTCCTTGTGCTCGTCCGATTCGAGGAAATCGCGGCCGTCGACAATGGGGATACCCATCATCTTGAGGAAGTTCCACCGCACGATATAGGCCTGCAGGGCGATAGCTTCATCCTTGTACCGGCGGCCCCATCCCATGCGGCTTACATTCACCAGCTGTCCTTCAGCCGCCGTGACGTCGACCACGCGCGGGTCGGCCAGCAGCCGGCTGCGCAGGGCGTCATAGCCCTGTGCCGCCTTTCCGGAGAGCTGTGCAGCCATCAGGTTGCGGCGGTCGAAGCCCATATCCTGCTGCAGCATGAAGTTGTGCTGGCGGAGGATGAATCCCGTGGAGATGATGAGCCCCATCGAGATGGTGAACTGGAAGCCCAGCAGCAGCGTACGCAGCCGCCGGCCGCCGGCCGTGCCGGAGAAGGACCCCTTGACCACCATGGCGGGCGGGAACGAGGTGATGTACCATGCCGGATAGAGGCTCGCCACAAGGGCCATGACCACCGCCACGACGAGCAGGATGCCGATGACCGGGAGGTTCTGCGCCACGCTCAGCGGTGCGGAGATGTAGCTGGCCAGTTCGGTGCCCTGGATGGCGAAGGAGAGGTACCAGGCCAGCAGCAGGGCGATGAGGACCAGTCCCACGGCCTCGAATACGAAGCTGAAGCGCAGCGAGGAGTTCGGGGCGCCGAAGACCTTGAAGGTGTTGACCGTACGGATGCGGACAGGCACCAGCGCCAGGAAGAAGTTGACGAAGTTGATGAAGGCCAGCGCAATGACCAGCAGGGCGATACCCAGCAGCGTGTAGGTCGTCACGAGCGACCCCTGCGCGCACGGCACGCGGCTGTCGGGCTCGAAGTAGAGGTCGCGGATGCACGACAGACGAACGGGGGCCGTGTCGAGGTGCCCATCCTCGTTCGCCGCGCTGGGATTCATCTCTATGAAGAATTTTTCCCATCCATCGGCTATCGTTCCGGGGTCGGCTCCGGGCTGGAGCCGGACGTAGTAGTTGTAGCTCCACTCCGAAGGGTCGTCGAGCGACTTATCGCCCAAATCCATGACCATGTGGCACCTGCCCATCAACGAGTTCTGGGGAAAATCCTCGAAGATGGCCACCACCTCGCGGGCGTTCTCGGCCGAAGGCTGGTCGATGTCGCACCAGAGCATGTCGCCGACACCGACACCGAGCTGTTCGGCCGTCGAGCGCGAGATGATGACGCTCTGCGCCCGTTTCAGCTCGTGAACATCGCCCGCAACGGGCTTAAAGTCGAAGATGTCGAGCATCGGCAGCGAGATGGAGCCCGCATAGATGTTGTTGAAGCGGTCGTAACCCATCTTCGAGGCATTCTCGCGCAGCACGGTCATGGGGCCGAAGCCGCCCCAGGAGCAGCCGCCGGCCTCGACGGCCGAGGTCGAGGAGATGAGCCGCTCGGAGAGAGGCCTGCTGAGCCATGCCTGCCACCTGCCCGGAGTGTACCAGTCGGTGGACTCGACCAGATAGATGCGCTCCGAATCGGGAAGCGTGCGGTTGTAGGTGAGCTCCCAGCGCACCTGCGCCAGGATGATGTAGCAGGCCGTAAAGGCGAGCGTCAGACCCACGATGTTGAGCAGCGACGAAGCCTTGTAGCGCCGCAGCGTGGTGAGGAAGTTTCTCAATGCGATTTTCATATACAGCGGTATTTTGATTATTCAGTTTTCACGCAGTCGGCGGGATTCTCGTTGGCCGTGCGCCACGAGCAGAAGGTGACGGTGGCAACCGTGACGGCAAGCACCACGACATAGGCCGCGGCGAAGAGCCACCAGTGCAGCGGCACGCGGTAGGCAAACGCACCCAGCCAGCGGTCGACGGCCCAGTAGCCCACCGGCGCGGCGATGAGGAAGCAGACCGTAACGAGCAGGACGTAGCGGCGGTTGAAGAGGCGGAGCACCTCCTGCGTGGTGGCGCCCATCACCTTGCGAATGGCCACCTCGCGGCGGCGGTGCTGCGTTTCGAAGAGCACGATGCCGAAGACACCCATCAGGGCGATGACGACGGCCAGCACCGTGAAGAGCCCCACGATGGTCGTAATGCGCCGCTCGCGGGCGTACTGGGCATTGATATCCTCGTCCAGGAAGCGAATCTCGAGCGGTTCGCAATCGGGGTCGAGACGTTCGACGCACCTCCGGATATGGTCGCAGACCGCCTCGAAATCGGCTCCGGCGGCCATGCGCACAAAGAAATACTTCATGTCGCCCGGGATGGTCACGAAGGCGAACGGTGCGACGGGATACTGCAGCGGCCGGAAGTGGAAATCGGGACAGATGCCGACCACATTGCCGTCGTCGAGCCGGAATCCGAGTCCGGCCCCCTTGCGGGCGAGCAGGTCGTTGACGATGTAGTGCAGCGTCGCGTCGCGGTCGTATCCGGGCTTGAAGTCTTCGCCGGCGATGACCGGAATGCCCAGCACGTCGAGGAAGTTGCTGCGCACCGGACGCACGTGAATCATCACCTCTTCGCCGGCGACCTCCCGTCCCCAGAGCGAGAGGTTTCCGGCGACGAGCGGGCCCTGGCCCGCGGTAACGCCGACAATCTGCGGATTCTGCTCGAGGGCCGAGGCAAACTCTTCGAAGCGGTCGGCACGGACCAGTCGCTGCGAAGCGGTCCGGAAGGTCAACACCCGCTCGTGGTTGAATCCCAGGTCGTAGCGGCGGACGTAACGCTGCTGCAGGAGCGTAAAGGCCGAGAAGACAATCAGCGCGATGGAGATGGTGAACTGCACGCCGAGCAGCGCCGTGCGGAAGCGGCGTCCGGCCGTCGAACCGACGAACGACCCTTTGGCGGCCATCGCCGGGTTGAACGAGGTGATGTACCACGCCGGGAAGCTGCCGGCGACGAGCGCCGCAACGAGCGAGATGCCCAGCGAGATGGCCAGCACCGGGAGGTTGTCGCCCAGAGCGAGCGAGCTGCTGACATACGACGCGAACTCGGAGCCCTTCAGCGCCACGGCGACATACCAGGCGCAGAGCTGAGCGATGAGGACGAATCCGAGGGCCTCGAACAGAAAGCTGAAGCGCAGCGAGCGGGTCGGGGCGCCGAAGACCTTGAAGATGTTGACCGCCCGCAGCCGCACGGGGACGAGGGCGAAGAAGAAGTTGACGAAGTTAATCAGCGCAATGAGGATGACGAGCACCGCCACGCTCAGCAGCGCGTAGGTCAGCGTCGTGGAGCCGCCGGGGAAGGTGCCCATGCCGTCGAAGACCCGACGGTCGAAATAGATTCCATCGAGCGGCACGAGCAGGCAGTCGCACGGGTCCTCCATCTCCTCCTCGGTCAGCTCCTCGCCCCAGATGGGGGCCATGCGCTCCATGTAGTCGCGGTAGTTCTTCCGGTGAATCTGCTCCCAGCGCCGGGCCAGGACGTCGGGGTCGGCCCCCGCATGCAGGCGGACGAAGTAGCAGTCGTTCCAGTAGGAGGGGGTCATGTCCCGGTCGCCGACATCGGTCACGGCGACGATGTGCGCGAAGGAGCTGTTCGCGGGGAAATCCTCGTAGAGGGCCACCACCACGTGCTGCGTATCGACACGTTTCTCCTCTTGGTCGCCGAGCCAGAGGATGTCGCCTGCATGCACGCCGAGCCGCGCGGCCTGCGAGCGCGAGAGGGCGATGCTGTTGGGCTGACTGAGCGCTGCGAGATTCCCCTCGACGGTGCGCAGCCCCACGGTCTCGAGAAAACCCTTCGAGACGGTGTTGAGCGACATCCGGAAACGGAGGAACTCGCCGTGGCGCTTTACCCACACGGGTTGGTCCCAGCGCCAGGGGCGAATGCAGCCGCCGGCCTCAATCTCGGGTGAGCCGGCGATGAGCTGTTCGCCGTCGGGACGTGTCGAGCAGATTGAGTATCCCGTTTCGTCGAACGGCGAGCGGGGGGCCACCAGATAGATGCGTTCGGCCTCGGGGATGGCGCGGTTGAAGGTGAGCTCCCAGCGCACCTGCACCAGAATGACGTAGAAGGCCGTGAAGGCAAGCGTCAGTCCGACGATGTTGAGCAGCGACGAAGCCTTGTAGCGCCGCAGCGTGGTGAGGAAGTTATGAAGGGCGATTTTCATGGAAAACGGGTTCAATCAGTTCTTGAGCGATTCGACGGGGTCGGCATCGGCGGCGCGACGGCTCTGCCATCCAACCGAAAGCAGCGCCACAACCACAGCAAAAAGGCCGGCGGCGAGGAAAATCCATGGCGAGAGGGCGATGCGCACGCTGTACTCCTCCAGCCAGCGCCGGAGCCCCCAGACGGCAATTGGCACGGCGATGACGAAGGCCACGCCCACGAGCTCCATGAAGCTGCGCACAAGACGCGTGAGCATCTCACGGCGCGAGGCCCCGAAGACGCGGCGCACGGCAATCTCCTGCCGTTTCTGCTGGATGTAGTAGGCCGCCATGGCGAAAAGCCCCAGCGAGGAAATCAGCAGCGCCACGAGGGTGAAGATTCCGACAATGTGCAGCAGGCGCCGCTGTGCCGCGAAGTCGTCGGCAATCTCATCGGTGATGTAACGCCCCGTGAAGGTGGCGCCGTCGGTCGTCCGCTGGAAGAGCTCCTCGACGGCCCGGTAGGCTGCAGCGTGGTCCCCGTGTGTCTTCACGAGGATGTTCCAGGGCTGGAAGTCGTCGGGGTTCTTCACCACGCGCAGCAGCACCGAGGTCGGGGCATCGAGCGCCGAACCGACCTGAAAGTCGCGGTAGATGCCCGCAATGACAATCGGTTGGGAGAGGTTCTCACCCACCTTGAATTCGGGTGCATCCTCCGCGATGCCCAGTTCGCGCAGGGCGTACTGGTTGATGTACCAGACATTCGAGGCCCAGAAATCCCGCGACGCGGCACTTCCGTCCGCATCGGCCACGTGGTTGTCGCGCAGCCGTTCGAGCCCCAGCATGCGGAAGTAGGTCGAGTCGCCGATAAAGACCTGGAACGAGACCATCCGGTCGGGGCCATACAAGACGGTGTTGTTGTTGCCGCGGTCGTGGGGCGTGCCGCATCCGAGGCCGACGGCCTCGACCTCGGGCAGCGAACGCAGTTCGTCGCAGAAATGACGCATCGCACTCCGGTCGGGAAAGATGCTGGTTTCAATATCGAGGATATCGTGCGTTTCGTATCCGAGCGGGGCGTTGACCAGATGGCGAATCTGGAGTCCGATGGTGATTGAGACGGCGAGCAGGACAATCGTAATGACGTTCTGCAGGGCGATGAGCACCCGTCCGTAAACCGTCTTGGCATGACGGCGGAAGGTGCCGCGTACGATGTCGATGGGCTGATAGCGCGCCACGAGCAGTGCCGGCACCAGTCCCGAGATTACGCCCAGCACGACAACGGCCAGCAGGCACCAGCCCGCAACCGGCACCGAGAAGTCGTCCCAAACGGCGACCTTTGTGCCGAGGAGTTGCGAGGCCCACGGGACGAACAGCTCCGCGATGCTCGAGGCGAAGAGCAGCGCCGCGGCGCA